>VMHT01131903.1_pt1 | contig 15564 bp, 13 predicted proteins | sample 4693611 | NCBI WGS metagenome assembly VMHT01 (sample SAMN12280063, study PRJNA550983) | marine metagenome | isolation source: seawater sampled from same location over 5 years 0.02-0.2 micron viral filtrate | place: USA: collected off the coast of southern California halfway between the port... ... | reverse complement strand
TTTCTGATTTCATTTGGACTTCCATCAGCTATCAAAGCTCCTTCAGAAAGAACAACAATTCTCTCTGATATTTTCATAACTGCTTCAATATTATGCTCGACCATCAAAATTGAAATCCCACTAGATGCGAGCTTTTGGATTAAACCTAACAAGTCTTCAGCTAATTTTGGATTAACTCCAGCTAAAGGCTCATCTAAAAGAAGGGTGTCTGGATTATTGACAATTGATCTTGCTAACTCTAGTAATTTTTTTTGCCCACCTGAAAGCTCTCGAGCATATGAATCTGCCATGTGGGAAATGTTGAGATCTTTCATAATCTCATAAGATTTATCTTTTAGTTCAATTTCATATTTTCTTTGTTTTTTAGTATTAATAATTGATTTTGCAAACGAATCATTGGTAACTGAGGATCCAGAAAACATTAAGTTTTCTAAAACAGTCATTCTGTCAAAGACCTTAGTTAGTTGGAATGTTCTTATCATTCCCATTCTTGCTATTTGATAAGACTGTGAATTTGAAATGTCATTACCATTTAAAAATATGTCTCCACTATCTGCTGTCTGAAAACCTGAAATTAAATCAAAAAAAGTAGTTTTTCCTGCGCCATTAGGTCCAATAATTGAAGTCAGTTGATTTTTTTTAAATTTAAGTTCTTTAATGTCGACAGCTTGAAGACCTCCAAAAGTTTTTTTTAAATTTTTTACTTCTAAAAGATTATTTGACATCGAGTAATAGCTCCTCTTTCTTACCAAGAAGTCCACTAGGCCTAAAAATCATTAATAACATAATTAACAAACCCACAAGTAAAAATCTAAATCCTGCAAGTTGTTGTCCGTTTGCATTTTCAAAGAAAATATAGGCTAGCCTATCAGTTTCTGAAATAATTACCCAAAAGATAATAGATCCGTAAATTGGTCCAGTAAGGCTTCCCACCCCTCCAAGAATCATGATTGCCCATACGTAAAAAGTAAGCAATGGTACAAAGACAGTTGTTTCTAAAGATCCATAATTAAATGCAAGAAGTACTCCCGACAATCCAGCAATTCCTGCACCTAACATAAAGCTTTGAAGTTTCAACCATACTGCATTTTTTCCCATTGCCCTTACTGCATCTTCATCCTCTCTTACAGCCCTTAAGGCTCTACCCCACGGAGAGCTATTTAATCTCTTTAGTAAAAATAAAGTTAAAGCAATTGAAACCCAGGCAATTATTCCTACCCAAGCCTGAGATGGTGCAAACTCATAATCTAAAGATAAATTATTTATAAATTCTGGTCTAAATTTTTGTAAATTTTCTGAATAGGAAATTATTCCATATACACCACCTGTTATAGACTCTAAATCTCTTACAAGTAATCTAAATATTTCTGCAGCAGCAATGGTTACTATAGCAAGATAATCTCCTCTGAGTCTTATCGCTGGCAGTCCTAAAAGTAATCCGAATAGAGCTGCAGCTGCAATACCAACAAATACAGCAACAATTAATGGTAGGCCAGTAGTTGTTACCTCCCCTTCTCGCCCTGCTGCATGCGGCATCAAAAGCAATGTAACATATGCTCCCATACCCATGAAGGAAGCATGGCCAAAATTTAAAAGGCCTGTCCATCCAAAATGAACATTTAAACCAATTGCGCTTAATCCATATATTCCAGCAAAAGTTAGTAGATTGATTAATATTCTTAAAGCTCCCTCTGGGTTGAGAAGGAAAACTAAATAAATTGACAATGAGGTAATAACAACAGTAAAAATAAATCTTTTAGAAATCAGTAATGAATTCATGATATTCTTTCTTTCTGTCCAAATATTCCTTGTGGTCTAAACAATAAAATTACAATCATTATTCCAAGAGCTACTGCATTTTTTGCCTCAGTATGGCCCTCCATAAATGGAAGCCCAACAGATACCTGTACTAGAATGCCAATAATTAAACCTCCTACCATAGCTCCAAAAGATGTACCGATTCCACCTAAAACAGTTCCAGCAAAAATTAATAGCAGTATTAAAAAGCCCATATTCCACCTAACATCATTTATAGTTGCTTGGAAAACTCCTGCTAGGCCAGCGAGCATACTTGATGATATCCAGGTAATTAAAATTATGTTGTCAGAATTTATTCCAGAGACACTAGACAGCTCCTCAGAATCTCGAACTGCCCTCATCGCTTTACCGAGTTTTGTATACGTCAACAAAAGACCAATTAAAATCATAACAAGTATTCCTATTATCAATACTTTTAAATTTCTTGGGGTCATGTCAAAAAAAAGGTAGGTTTGCCTTCTTTCCAGCTCTAAGGGAAAATTTTGCACCTTTCCTGTAGCAAATAATAAATATAAGTGTCTAATGAAAATTGAAAGACCTATTGTAACAACCAAAACAGCTATATTGCCAACATTGCCTTTTCTTAAAGGTCTAAATAAAATTAACTCCAGTAATCCACCAAATAAACCACAAACAATAACGGCTAATATACAAGAAAAAGCAAAATTTAATCCTAAAGGTGAAAATTTGTCCAGGAACAATATTCGATAATCAATTGGGCTAGAAAAAAATAATGTAGCAATTGCGCCCAAAGCAATAATTTCTCCATGTGCAAAGTTAACTATTCTTGTAACACCGTATAGTAACGAAAGGGCGACAGATGCTACTGAAATAATTATTCCAAGTAAAAGTCCATTACCTAGTTGGTCTAACACTTAGTTACTCTCCTTCGTCAAAAGTAATTGTTGAGCCATCCTCTACAATTACTTTTAAATTATAACTTCCATTGGTTTGATTTAAATATCCTATTGTAGCATTAATCCAGTTTGCTGGTACATCTGCCTTTCCAATAACAACAATTGGCAGTTGTCGATGTACAGTTACATTAAATATGCCATTTATGACAATATCTCCTGAACTCAAGTTGGGTCCAAGGAAAATTTCCCCAGTTCCTATCAATTTTGCATTAGTTAAATTAGGACTATCTAAAAAATAATTAGAGTCAAATGAAAGAATATCGATTGTCCAATTTGTTTTGTTTCCTAAATCTAATTTCCACCCACTGACTTGCAACAATCTATCAGTTGATACTTCTCTTAATCGTACTGGTTGAGGATTTCCAAGATTTGCCTGTATTGCTTCTGGAAAGCCAGTTTTTCCTGGCTGGTTTAAAATATCAACTTTATAACCACTGCCTTCAAAGAATTCTAAATTTACAGAACCCTCAATATCAATAGCCATCAGATAATCAATATCTTCACTTAATTCAATATTTTGGAACCCAGCATCAAATGAGTTGGTTGTTAAAACATTAGCTCCCGTCATTAGAACAATGGGAAAAGTAGAAAAAACAGCAATTAGAATCCCAAATAAATAGTTGTTTAATAATTCGTTTTTAAAATAATTTCGATTTATTAATAAGAGGATTATTGGCAATATTGATATTGGCCAATTATCTAAATAGTCATAAATTATTGATGGCCTTAAGTATCCAAATAGAAATAGTGATACTTGAATTGCAATTATGAAATAAAAAATATTTCTAAATGTTGTTTGATAATTATTCAATTAGAGCCGGAGAGGGGATTTGAACCCCTGACCTGCCGCTTACAAGGCGGCTGCTCTGCCACTGAGCTACTCCGGCGAACATTAAAATAATAGCAAAGAGAGAAATGAATAAATCTATTTTTTTATAAATATTTGGTGCATAGCAATTGCAGCAGCTACTGAAGCATTCAAAGATTCCATACTCTTGGACATGTCTATTTGTGCAACAAGATCAAGTTTTTTTTGAATTTCTAAACTAATCCCATTTTGCTCTGATCCTAAAACAAGGGCTATTTTTTGATCAACTAAATTTATTTCCTTAATTTTATTTTTAGAACTCATGTCTAAACCAATAGTCCAATAATTATTAGATTTTATTTTTTTTAAAAGCGAAAAAATAGAATTATATAAAACAATATCTATATATTCCATTCCTCCAGAAGCTATTGTAAAAGTCCTTTCAGTAATTTTTACAGACCTTTTCTTTGGAATAAAAACTGTTTCAAAGCCGAATGCTGCTGCACTTCTAACTATTGCTCCAAAATTGTTTGTATCCTGAATATGATCAAGAATTAGTATCTTGTTTTTTAATGTCTGTTCAAAATTTGTTTCATTATAAATTTTTTTTTCTTCACAAATTCCAACTATGTTATGTCTACTGTGAAAATTCCATCTACTTGAATCTTTTACTACTTCAATTTCAATATTTTTTTTTCGGAGCACCTCTAGTAATTTTTTATATTTACTTGAAGTATTAGTATGCGATTCTAAAAAATAAACCTTTTTGACTCGATTAATGCTTAAGGCAGCTTCAAGAGCATTTACGCCTTCAACTATCTGACCAACGCCATCCACTTTCAATCCCATCTTCAATAATTATCCCAATACTTTCAATATCTTTTCTCATATTATCTGCTGATTCGTATTCTTTTTTTTCTCTTAACTCTTGTCTTAATGCAATAAAGTATGACATTGAAGAATCAATATTGGTAAATTTAATATTATATTTAACGAAAAATTTTTTAAATATTTCTTCATTTTGACTTTTATCTTTAGTTATAAAAACAAATCCTAAAATTTCAAATATATATTTGATTGTAGATCTAATCTTTAATGTTTTTTCTTTGTTTTTATTTTCAGTTATCTTCATATAATCAAACATTTCTCCTATAAATTTTGGTGTATTTAAATCATCATTCATAGATTCTTCAAAAATGTTTAATAAATGTTTATCTATTGGTTCGGAAGTAGCATCTCCAATAAAATTAATAATATTTTTAAAAGTTTTGTCAGACTCATTTAAAAGCTCCTCTGAAAACTCTTGTGGTTTCCTATAATTTGCTCTTAAGAAAAAATACCTAATGGTATTGCCATCGAATATATTAATGTAGTCGATTAGTAGTTTGATATTTCCTTCAGATTTTGACATTTTCTTTCCTGAAAGATTTACCATTCCATTATGAAGCCAAAAATTTACAAATTTTTTATTAAATGCTGCTTCAGATTGTGCTCGTTCATTTTCATGATGTGGAAAAATTAAATCATTTCCACCACAATGAATATCAATTCCTTGATCTCCAAACAAACCGTGAATCATAGCTGAACACTCTATGTGCCAGCCTGGTCGTCCTAATCCCCAAGGCAATTCCCAACTTGGCTCATTTTCTTTTGCAAATTTCCATAATGCAAAATCCTCATTATTTTTTTTATCTTCTACTAAATCCACTCTTGTTCCACTAATTAAATCTTCAAGTGATCTTCCTGATAGCTCTAAGTAGTTATCATACTTACTGATATCAAAGTAAACCCCAGAGCTTGATTGGTAAGCAATTTCTTTTTCTTCAAGTAATTTTATTAGCTCTATAATCTCCTCAATGGATTCTGTAGCCTTTGGCTCGTGATTTGGTATTTTACAATTTAGTGCTGAATATGCTTCATTAAACTCTTTTGAAACTTTTGAAGTAAGTTCATTGTGAGTAACGCCTTGTTCAATTGATTTTTCTATAATCTTGTCATCAATGTCAGTAATATTTCTAGCAAAAACAACTTCTTTTCCTGTGTAGTTTAAATATCGAACTAAGAAATCAAATACAACCGCTGATCGACCATGTCCAATATGTGGTGATGACTGTACAGTTGGCCCACAGAGATAAATCTTCACTTCTTTAGATGTAAAATCAGTGAACTCTTCAGATTTTGTGAGGGTATTGTATAGTTTAAGCATTTGTAAGTGAGATTATTACTTGGCAAGAAGAAGCAGATTGATTTCCTATAATTCCTAGATTGTCAGTAGTTTTTCCTTTTATGTTTATTCTTGATGAATTTATCTCTAATAAGTTTGCAAGATTTTCAACAATCTTATCTCTATTTTTAGATACATTAATAACCTGTGAGATAAAGATTATATCTAAATTATTAATTTTTAAAGATGGGTATTCAATCACAGATAATACTTTTTTAAGTATTTTTAAACTGCTTATGTTTTCTGGTGTTTTTGAATTTGAGGGAAAATAGTACCCTAAATCTTTTTTTCCAACAGCTCCCAAAAGTGCATCACAAAGAGCATGAAGAATAATATCTCCATCAGAGTGAGCTTCAAAACCAACTCCATCAAGTTTAAGTCCTGCTAAATATAGTTCTGAATCTTCAGAGTGCTTATGTATATCAAAACCTATGCCGACTAACATATTTACCTTATCTAAGATGTTTAATTTTGATTATAAACCGTCTTCAGGGTCTTCTTCTGGTAGATGTTGATTAATTTTTTCAATCGCAGTTTCCTCATCTACTTTAAGAGCACATGCAATTTCACTTGCTAAAGTTGTTCGTGCTTTTGCAAGCATACGCTTTAATGCCGGTGATATACCTTTATTTATTTGAGCATGGGTAAGATCACGAACTACTTCAGCCACTTGAATTACGTCTCCAGATGTCATTTTTTCTGTAAGGACTTTGTACCACCTACTCCAATTAGTGCCAGCTTCTTCAGGTTTTTCTTTAAATATTGGATAAACTTTTTTAGAAACTGCATTTTTTGAAATAACTGGCCTTATTACTTCGTCAACACTTTCAACAGGAACCATTACTAATAATCCATCTGTTAAGACCTCTATTTCAAAGTATTGTATTCTTTTTGACTTAGGTTCTCCATCGACAAAAATCTCAACATTTTTATTTACTTTTCTTATAACTTTTGCAGCTCCATGGTATGGGTGAACTACAAATTGATTAGGTTTATATTTGTCTTTTGGAAGTTTTTTTGTTTTAGTTGCCATAGGTTACAACACTAATACAGATATAAAAATACTTAATGCCCATTTATATACGAAAAGCCAATGTTTTTAAGCAAAGTGTCAAAATAATCTCTAAGTTGCTGTGCTCTACCTCTTCCAATACCTTCAATTTCGTAAAGCTTTTCAGGTGAGGCTGATAAGAGTTTCGGTAATGTTTTGAATTTTTGAATTATAGAATCATGAAGGTTCTCTGGTAAATTGGGTAGCCTTGCAAGGACTCTATAGCCTTTAGAAGTAGATAGATCATCAAGAGGTAATTTACCTAAAACTGAACCTAAATAATCAATATCATTTAACTGTTCATAAGATTGACGTGAAATTTCATCAATTGCTTTTACAATGTTCCTATATTTTTTTGGTGGTAAGTGATCTTTTAATACAAGATTTAAAGTATTTGTTACTCCAGACTCTAGAGAGTCTATCTGAATTAAAACAAGACCTGCCTCCCCACCTAAACGTAAAGCTTCAGATCTTACTTGTTTTGCTAATCGAGTCAGGAGCTCTCCCCTTTGAATTACTTCAAGTACTTGTTGATTACTTAATGAATTTTCAATTTCAAGCTCACCTAGTTCAGCAACGGCATCATCAAATCTTCTTCTCATCCTATCTACTGAATGCAATGACTCGTTGACTCGACCTAAAATTACTGAGGGCTCTTCTAGCTCAGTGGTCTCTGAATTAGTAAAAACTTTAACTAATGAGGATTCTTCAGAAACTGTAATAACTGTTAAATTTGTCTCTTCAGCAGTCCTTTCAGCAGTCCTATGCCTTGTTCCAGTTTGTGTAGTACTCAATGTATCTGAAGGGTTTAAATGAACGTTGGCCTTCAAAATTTTTGTTACAAATTCATCAACAATTATTGCACCATCCATCTTTGCTAACTCACTAAGCATTTCTGGTGAATATTCACAATCAATTAAATCAACCCCACCAGAAGATATTTTATCTAGCTTAGCTGCTGACCCTATAACAATTAAAGCTCCAGACTTTTTATCCGCAATTAGATCAACACCAATTCTTAAAGGTTCTCCTGGTAATAATTGTGTTAATTCACTATTGTTATTTTGCATAATATCTCTTTTATATATGAGTGATTTTTTTATTTGAATGTTACTGTATTATTTGTTTATTGGGAATTAGTTTGTAATTTATGGAAAAAATAGAGTGTAAAAGTTGTTCAGCAGTTGTTGACAAAGAATTAGAGTTTTGTTCAAGCTGTGGAGATTGGCTGGGATTAAGTCTTAAAGATATGGAGAGTAAAGATTCCAATCAAAGTGTGAAAATAGAAAGAACTAAGAGAGCTCCTGAACGACTATTAAATAAACCACTATCTACTTATGGAGCAACACCATTGCCTTCGAGAAAAGAGGTCCCTGGAATGAGAGCGGTTTTCTTTCTTACTGTATTAATCCCAGCAATTGCTTTAGCTAGCTATCTATATAATTCAAATATTGCTGAGGAAGTGGTTGAGGAAACAAAAATAATTCAACAATCTACCACGTCCACCACTTCAACAACTGTTGTAAGTGTGTTACAAAAACAATATCCTATAAGTTGCTCCGCCTCAAGCTTTTATAACAATGGTGACGGATGGTCATGCGAAAATTTATATGATGGTGATAAGTCTACATGGCAAGATAATAGTTTAGCGTGCAAGGATGGATGGATTGAATTTAATTTTGCAAAAGAATTGTATATTGAATTTTTAGTTTTTCAAAATGTTGAAGATTCAAAATCATTTACAAGAAATCATAAAGTTAGAGATATTTTAATTACAACTAGTGACGATCAATTTAGTTTAGATAAAGAACTTGAAAATGACAATACTTCTCAATGGATAGATATTAATGCGACAACATCTTACTTAAAAATTGATATTTTGAGTGCATATCCTGGAGAAGAAATTTCTGGAAGCCAGCCATTTGAAGAATGTGCAATTCAAGAAATAACTTTCTACGGAAGAGGCTAGTTAATTTCACCTTTTTTATAAGGAACACCTATTTTCTCTGGCAATTTAATTCTTTGATTTGCAAAAGATAAAACAATCAAAGTAGTTATGTGAGGTGTAAAATAAACAAACTGATTTGGGATACTTGTAGAATTCATAAACCAAAGCAGAAATGCAGCACTAAATAAAAATGAAAATATGCTTACTTTATATTTCTTTTCAAGAAATGTTTTAAAAGTAAGAATTAATAAGAAGATTGAAATAACTATTAACAAACCATGGACAGATTGAGGGGACCTAAGCTGAAGAGCATCTGCAAAACCAAATAAACCTGAACCCATCAATACACCAAAAGGTTTGTAATTGCCAAATAACATAGAAGCCAATCCGATAAAGCCTCTTCCACCAGTTTGTCCTTCTAAATAAGTACCCGTTCCCGCGACAACTAAATAAGATCCTGCCAAACCAGCAAAAGCACCAGATATAGTAACTCCAATGTATTTCATCAAATAGACATTGACACCTAAGGACTCACTACCAGCAGGATACTCACCGACACTTCTCATTTGCAATCCTAAAGGTGTAAACCATAAAACCAGAACAGATACTGGTACGAGGGCTAGTGCAAAAAGTGTCAGATAAGATATATTGGATAAAAATCCTAAAAAGAATGCAGAAATATCTGATAATAAAAAGATATCAAGATTTTCAATGGTTCCAAGTAAATTAAAGGTTTCACTTTCACCAATCTTTCCTCCTGCTAGAAAAGGCATAGTAAATATTTCAATATCTCCTTGAATCCTCGGAGAAGCGGTAGAAGAAGCATACTGTACATCTTTAAATGCTATTACATTTAAAAAACGTGCAACACCAGCAGCAAGAATGTTGATTGCAACACCAGAAACTATATGGTCTACTTGAAAAGATACTGTTGCAATTGCATGTATTAGACCAAAAAGTGCGCCACCCAACATACCAATAAATACACCCTGCCAAGCACCAAATGTATAACCTCCCCAAGCACCAAACCAGGTACCCATTATCATCATTCCTTCAAGGCCAATATTTACTACACCTGTCTTTTCGGAATACAGACCACCTAATCCAGCTAATAAAATAGGAATAGCTAAGCGAACTGCCGCTCCAAATGTGCCACTAGTGGTAAGTTGAGAGTAAGTTTCTACTTGAGCAACTACAAGAACTAATAAAACTGGCATAAAAACTATGTATCTATTTGATAGCGTTTTAAAAATCTTTTTCATTACTCATCAGTCCTTTTTGAAGCATCTTTAATCTGTTGCTTGACTATAAAGCGTCTAATAACTTCATAAAAAACAACCACAATTAATAAAATAAAAGCCTGCATCATTTTTTCAATTTCTTTTGGAACATCATTCAAATCTAATATTTGTGCGGATCGTTGTAAAAATGCAAACAATAATGCTCCTACAGCCATTCCAAATGGATGATTTCTTCCTAGTAGTGCTACTCCGATCCCAGCAAATCCTAATCCGGTAGGAAAATCAATAGTATACCTATGAAAATAGCCCAATAGGGGCGCAAGGCCAACAAGTCCTGCAAACGCACCAGATACTATCATTGCAATTACAACAAGTCTTTTTGGATTTATGCCACTAAATTTCGCAGCAATCGGGTTTGATCCTGTAATTCTTAAATCAAATCCTAGAGTTGTTTTCCAAACTAACCAGTAATAAAGAATGCCAACTAATATGGCGACAGCTAAAAAACCATGTAAGTCTTGTAAGTCTTCAATATTAAAAAATTTATTTAATGATGGCATTTTTCCAGTTTCAGGTAGTTCTGCTGTCCTGGGTAGATCATAATTCGAATTAGGTTCATCAAAGAGTGTCGTAAGTGAGTAGGCTATCAATCCTGTGCCAATATAATTCAACATTATTGTGGATATTACTTCATGAATTCCTTTTTCAACTTTAAGATATCCTGCAATAGCTGCCCACATAGAAGATACAACAACTGCAACAATGATTATGAATAGTATATGTATTGGTGTAACTATTGAAAATTGAGCACCAATATAAGCTGCAACTAAAGTACCCATTAAATACTGTCCCTCTACTCCAATATTAAATAATCCCATTTTAAAACCAACTGCAACAGCAATTGCGGAAATATATAGTGGAATAGATCTATTGATAATAGAAACAATTGATTTACCAGTACTTCCATATTCAAACATTATCCTAAAAGTTTCATATGGATCTTTACCAATAACAAGTAAAATCAAAGAACTGAGGCCAAAGGAAATAGTTAAAGCAATGATTGGAGCGGAGAGACTAATAACCCTAAATCGCATTTTCATTTTTTCAAACCTGTCATATATCCGCCCAAGTCTTCAGGTGAAACCTTGTCAGGATCTAACTCTTTAACTAATTTTCCTTGATAAAAAACAATTATCCTATCTGATAAACCAATTAATTCCTCTAAATCTGCAGATATTAACAATACGGAAAGGCCTTCGTCTCGACTATTTCTTAACTTCTCCCAAATTAAAGATTGAGCGCCTATATCAATACCCCTTGTAGGCTGAGATGCAATCAAGAGACTGGGGTCATCTTCAAGTTCTCTTCCGACAACAAATTTTTGCTGGTTACCGCCAGAAAGAGCTGTAGCAAGAGTATTTGTACTTGGTGTCTTAACCTCAAAAGATGATATTATTTTTTCTGATTCTTTGGCAGCATTTCTCATTTTGACTGTTCCTAAGTTACTTTTATATTTCTCAATATTTTGTCTGCCAATAATTACATTATTAGTTAAATTCATATCCATTATCATTGCTTGTAGTTGTCTATCTTCAGGTATAAAACTAATTCCAGATTCTAATCGCTCTCTTGTAGATTGTTTTTTTATATCCTTACCCCTAAAGACTACTTCACCTGTATCAAGAGGGTGGATTCCTATTATTGACTCAACAACTTCTTTTTGCCCATTGCCTTCAACTCCAGCTATACCTAAAATTTCAGATTTATGAACTTTAAAAGTTATATTCTTGAAAACAGTCCTTCCATCCTCATCAATCGAAGATAAGTTATTAATGCTAAGTACTTCTTCATCCTCTGAGGAAGTGATTCTTGGTGGAGGTGTTGGAAGACTTTTCCCGATCATCATTTCTGCTAACTGTATTTTACTAACATTATTATTAATTACAGTATCAATCATTTGTCCAGATCTCATAACGGATATCTCATCAGCAATTTCGAGAACTTCGTCTAACTTGTGTGATATAAATAGAACTGTTACGCCTTTGTCCTTTAGTTCTCTTAAATTTTTAAATAACTCTTTTACCTCTTGTGGAACTAAAACTGCTGTTGGTTCATCTAAGATGAGTATTTTTGCACCTCTATATAAAACTTTTATTATTTCTACACGTTGTTTTTCTCCCACACTTAGTTCGTCAACATACTGGTTTAGATTTATATTTAAAGAGTACAAGTCCATTACTTTTTTTATCTCAGACTTATATTTTGATAATTTAATATTTTTTAATAGAGGCTTGTCTATACCTAAAATAATATTCTCTAAAACTGTTAGATTCTTTGCAAGCATGAAGTGTTGATGCACCATTCCAATTCCTAAATTAATAGCATCTTTAGGTGAACTCATGTTTGCAGTAGATTCAAAAATTTGAATGCTCCCTGAATCTGGCTTAATCATTCCATACAATATTTTCATCAAAGTAGATTTACCAGCACCATTTTCGCCAACAATTGCGTGTATACTTCCAGAATTTACACTAATCGAGACATCAGAATTAGCTAAAACACCAGGATAGGTTTTTGTTATATTTGATATTTTTATTGCTAAGTTCATTTTATTTTTATAAAAAATATCCGTTCCAGGGTTTTCCCTGGAACGAATATAAAATATCTAGCCTTTATTAAGGTCTAGCTGATGGAGGAACAATTTCCCCACTCATAATTTTTTCTTTATAGCTATCAATAGTATCTTTAATATCGTCTATGTAGCCTCCAGAATAAGATAGATAGATTCCACCTGTTGCTAAATTATCAACAGATGCTCCACCTGTAAATGTCCCTTCCATTGTGGCTTTTGCAGCATTATAAATTGAAACATCAACTGCTTTCACCATAGAAGATAGTATATATTCCTGAAGTTCAGGAAGTGCATTACCAACTTGGTAATATTGGTCAAAGTCTACACCAATACCCCAAACTTTTGAACCAGTACTTTCTGATACTTCTTTAGCGGCTTCGAACATTCCTGTTCCTGTACCACCAGCAGCATGATAAATAATATCTGCTCCTGCTTCATATTGCGCAAGTGCTATTTCTTTACCTTTAACTTGATCATTAAAACCACCAAAATCAGGTGCGACTGTTGCGTAACCAATTTGAATTTCAATATCAGGATTAACTGCTTTTACTCCAGCAATAAATCCCTGCTCAAATTCATGAATTAGTGGAAAATCAACTCCACCTAAAAACCCAACATTGTTTGTCTGTGTTTTTAATGCAGCTGCGACACCTGCTAAAAATGAACCTTCAGCATGGTTAAATAACATGCCTCTTACATTTCCTGGTTCCGCAACACCATCAGTAATTGCGAAGTTAGTGTCTGGAAATTTAGGTGCAACTTCATTCATTGATGCATCAAATAAGAAACCATTTCCAATAATCAAATCGTTTCCTGCTTCTGCACAAAGCTCTAGAAGTTCTCCTCTATTTTCTCCACCGCCATCTGGTTCTAAGAATGTTCCATTCATACCAAAATCAGCGACAGCTTTTTCATATCCAGCGTAAGCTAGATCGTTAAATGATAGGTCACCGAGGCCACCAATATCTAACACTAAGCAAATGCCCATAGGGTCAGCTTCTGGTTCAGCTGCTGCAGCCGTTGTTGCAGGTGAGTCCAGCGTTTCTGCTGGCTCCTCTACTGCCTCAACTTCTTCAACCGCTTCATCAGATCCGCCTCCACAAGCAACTAAAAATAAGCTAAATACCATGAAAAGTATTAGCCATTTTGACTTCATTCGAGTCACTTTTTACTCCTTGTCCAACTAGTTGAAGGTACTTTAAAAAATACCTATACGAAATATATATTAGACAGATATTTATTAATAGGCTTGATTGTTAAGCAAGTTTTTGAGTTGAATTTGACAAAGAATTAAGATTCTGAATCTGCAAAGTCAACAGGAGGCTCTTCGGGAGCTTCGACAGGTTCAAATATAAGTGATTTTTCTTTGCTGTTCAAAGATACAACAATAGTTGAACCCGCTTTATATTTACCCATTAATAATTCTTCAGACAAAGGATCTTCTAAGAGTCTTTGAATTGATCTTCTTAATGGTCTTGCTCCAAACTCTTTGTCATATCCTTCGGTAGCAAGGTATTCTTTTGCTTCATCAGAAAGCACAATTTCAAGATCTGAATTCTTAAGCTGCTCATGGACCCTATCAAGCATGAGATCAACAATTTCTTTAACCTCATCCAGCGTAAGCTCATGAAAGACAATTGTTTCATCAATTCTGTTCAAAAACTCTGGTTTGAAATATCTTTTAAGTTCTTCCCCAACTTTAGATTTCATTTTTTCGTAATTATCTATGTCAGACAAGTTACTAAATCCAATATTCTTTGTTATATCTTTAGTTCCAAGATTGGAAGTCATAATAATAATTGTATTTTTGAAATCTACTGTTCTACCTTGCGCATCTGTAAGTCTTCCATCTTCAAGAATTTGCAATAAAGTATTAAATACATCTGGATGAGCTTTTTCAACTTCATCTAATAAAACAATACTGAATGGTTTTCTTCGTACTGCTTCAGTAAGTTGTCCTCCCTCATCATATCCTACATAGCCAGGAGGTGAACCAATAAGTCTACTTACTGTATGCTTTTCCATATATTCAGACATATCAATTTGAATTAAAGAATCCTCATCACCAAATAGAAACTCGGCAAGAGCTTTGGCTGTTTCAGTTTTCCCAACACCTGAAGGACCTAAGAAAATGAAAGAACCTGAAGGTCTTTTTGGATCTTTTAGGCCAGATCTTGTTCTTCTAATAGCTTTGGAGACTGCGGTTATTGCTTCTTCTTGTCCAATGATTCTTTTGTGGAGTTCATTTTCCATTTCAAGCAGTCTTGCAGTTTCTTCTTGTGTAAGTCGATGAACGGGTATTCCAGTCCATTGAGCCAAAACTTCTGCAATTTCTTCCTCATCAATTACCATTTCAATGTCTGATACTTCATTTGAGGAAACCATAGAAACTTCATCAAGTAATAACTTTTCTTGATCACGAATCTGTGCTGCTTTTTCATAAAGTTGAGATTGTACAGCATCTATTTTTTGCTCTCTTAGATTTTTTAGCTTGTCTGCAACTTCTTGTTTTTCAGGTTCAAGTGGTTTTTTATATACTCTCATTCTACTTCCAGCTTCATCAATAAGGTCTATTGCTTTATCTGGTAAAAATCTATCTGAGATGTATCTATCTGCCATATTTACAGCTGAAGCTATGGCTTGATCTGTAAATCTAACGCCATGATGAACTTCGTATCTGTCTTTAAGTCCATCTAAAATCTCTATTGCATCTGAAAGATTAGGTTCATCAACTTGTACAGATTGAAATCTTCTTTCTAATGCAGCATCTTTTTCAAAATGTTTTCTAAATTCTTCAAGAGTTGTAGCACCAATAGTCTGCAATTCACCTCTAGCCAACATAGGTTTTAATATTGATGCCGCATCAATTGCTCCTTCAGCAGCACCAGCTCCAACTAAGGTGTGTATTTCGTCAATAAATAGTAC
>VMHT01015239.1_pt1 | contig 15565 bp, 9 predicted proteins | sample 4693611 | NCBI WGS metagenome assembly VMHT01 (sample SAMN12280063, study PRJNA550983) | marine metagenome | isolation source: seawater sampled from same location over 5 years 0.02-0.2 micron viral filtrate | place: USA: collected off the coast of southern California halfway between the port... ... | reverse complement strand
AGCGAAAGAACCCCGCTTGACCGTTGGATTTTATCTCGCTTAGCCACTGTTGCAACGAACTATCACGAAGGGTTCACTAATTGGGACTACCATAAAGCATGCCGAGAGTTAGAAGAATTTGTGGTCAATGATTTGTCCAATTGGTACGTAAGAAGAAGTCGCAGACGATTATGGGATGAGGCTGAAAATACTGACAAGCTCGCATGTCAAAACACCCTCCATGAAGTATTATCCACGGTTTGTCAACTAATCGCACCGGTAAGCCCATTCATGGTGGATGTCATTTACCGAAATCTAGCAGGGGAAAGTGTCCATCAAGCAAGTTGGCCGCTTGGAACACCGGGTAGTCTTGATGGTGCAACCGCAGATTCATGGGACGAGGATGCTGCTAAGGCAACTGCGACTCTCCCCCCGCAAGATTTAGCACTTGAAGCAAGTATGGCGTTGGTTAGGGAACTTGCTGAAACCGGTCGACGTATACGTGTTGATGCATCACGCCGGCAGAGATTACCATGTGGCGATGGCTGGATTGTATCAGGACCGGACTTGGCTGAATTCCATGGAATTTTAGCAGAGGAGTTGAATGTTGAGAATATTTCAATTGAAACAGATTTAGATCGATTCCAACAAATCGAGTTAGCCCCTAATTTCCGAGCGTTAGCTCCAAGAGCAAGAGGCGATGTAAACTCCATTGCCGCGGAAATTCGTGATGCTGAAAACCCAGCTGCAATGCTTGAACAGATTAAATCTGGCAGCCTAGAAATCATGGGCATTAAGATTGAAGAAACCGACGTTGAAGTAAAGCGTGTTGAAAAACCTGGTTTCGCTGCATCTACTATTCAAGTAGGCCAAGGTGAAGATGCTTACCATGTAAGTTTGGTTCTGGACATGAATGATACTCCTGAGCTCCTTTCGAAAGGATTGGCCCGTGACATCACGAGAAGGATTCAAGCCAAGCGTAAGGATTTGAATTTGGATATCGAGGCTACAATTGAACTTCAGGTTTGGATGGAAAATGCTCCCGAGTTGTTCCAAACAGACCAAGATTGGATTGTCTCTGAAACCCGCGCCAGTTCAGCAATACTCCATACTGAAGGTGACTCACCATCTACATCAACCGAGAGTTTCGAAGTGGACGGGACTAAGATTTACTACATAGTTTCATAGAACACCAAGAAACGACGCATTCAAACATGAGTATTACCTCGTCCATTCATGCGAAGAATGGCGCTTGCTATCTTGTTGGCTATTTCAACAATGCTAGCAGGTTGTTTCGGCGAGGGAGACACATTCGTCGAGGAAGAAGTAGTCGAGAACATATGGGCAGATTATATCCTAATTGATAATCAACCTCATGAATCACCTAGGCCGTTTACAACAGTCGACCTACGTACTAATCAATCAACAAACATGTCGTGGGCTGTTTTCGATGCCTCCAAAGGTGGAAATTGCTGTGAACATTACTTAGCAACGACAATTGAAGGGCAAATTCTCAACATTGGCGGAGAATATCCAGTATGGAGTCTTGACCGAGGTCATGAATGGGACACATACATCCCAGAGGTATTGCCTGCTGTCGGCCAATGTGTCACATTTGTTCCAACCAACCCAGGACAAGAAGGCCTTGGTGAAGGTAGCATAGTGCAGGCTACAAATGGTGACATAATTTCCATGTCATGGTTCCCCTATCCTGGTGCTGACCTCAAACTAGACAAATTCTATGCCATACTATACGATGCTTCTGAAGATGAATGGAAGTGGTGCTACAATAGAATCACTGAACCATTCTACGACCGTTCCTGGCAGGTAGAAGTCATCGGACCTATTGAATCTACAATGGGTAATGGAGAATGGGCAAGTATTGTTGTCTCAAACTTTTGGCATCAATCATTGAATGCTGGGGGACAAATAAGTGTTGATGGGTTGAATTACTACCCGTTCCAATTCCCCGACCGCAGTGGCGGTGACCCAGAAGTCGAGTTAGATCTCGACTTCACTGAGGCGAACTTACCGGTATACTATGATGTCAACAAACCACACAAAGAAATGCGTGCCTTTCCTATGCCTAGTGGAGGACTAGTGTTTCCTTCATATTATGACAATGGAAATGCCGCATTCATGGACACATCACTGTCATGGAATGAATTGTTTGTTCAATTCCCCAGTGAATACTGTCAGATTGATTCCTCAGGAATCATCCACTGTGTTGCCAATTCAGGCACCTCATTCACACACTACATGTCTGGTGATGGTGCACTCACATGGCAAAATTACACTTATGAATTGAGCGAACAAGCAACTCAAATTGAAGAATGGGAGTTTCAAGCCAACGGTGAATTTGACCTATTTGTGCTGAATGTTAGGTATCAAAGTTCAGCTGGACCCGATGTCGATACGGTTTACCATGTACGAGGGTATTCTGAAGATATGTCACCTGACACTTTGACTTACATAGGACAGGGGGACTTGGATTCAACGTCAGGAGCGGGTAATGATATCAGATTCGATTTTGCATCGTTAGCGATTCTAAATGATGGTGGCGTTATAGTAGCATATCATGACTCTACCGATCCAGACCCATTATTTGCTGTTGAACAAATACTGCCATTGTATTAGAACATCTTTAGGATGTCACCAAACAATGCTTTAGCGTGACCATTACTTCTCTCTACTAGTCGCTTAACGATTAATTCTGGAGTAGACCTCGCAAGATGATTGCGAATTGGAGTTCGATCAACAATCAATTCTAACTCTGCATCCAATCCTCTTGCTTCAATACCGTCGACTCTGAAATCATCAACATCTGACGCTTCGATAATAGCAGGTGCTAAATGAGTAACCAACATCATTGTCGTATCTTTTTGCGCCCTCGCTGCTAGTAGCATTCCTGCAATTATTCTAGCCCCTGCACCAGGTTCTGTGATTGCTTCTAACTCATCGGCTAGGATTAGTTTTGGAGTCGGGTCACTAACAACCGTGGCAAGGTCAACCAATGTCTGTTCTAGCGCTCCAGCACTCTGTGTTCCGCCGGCTTTTGCCAAGATATGAAGAGCCTCTACCTTACCAACACATGCCTGTTTTGCAGGTACCGGCAATCCCATGTGAGCAAGTATGCAGGTGTGAGCAAGAAGCTCGAGGAGAGTCGTCTTACCACCTGAGTTTGCGCCGGTTAACAACGCTAGTTGTTGCTGGTCATCTTTTGGTGCGGCCTTGCCGAGGCCATACGTTACGGGATCCGCTTCAATACCTAGCAAAATATGTCGCCCTTGGTCGATCCATATTCCGTGTGATACCATCTTTGGCATGGTACATGAGTAGTGTTGTGACCATCTAGCAACAGTTAGCCACTGGTCGACAATTACTAGTGAGCGAATTGCGGACTCACATTTTACCTTCAGCGGCCCTAGTTTCTTAGCCATTGAATAAATGTGATTTGACTTTTGGGCACTAATACGCTTTTCCAAACTCTCATCGATTTTTTCTATTACTTGTCGGTCAAGTTTAGCTGGCCAATCGCTAGTGAATATTATCGGAGGATTCCTTACCCCACTGCCTTCCATAAACTGTGACAGCCTGTTTACTGCTTGCTGCATAGCATTTTCGATAACATAACCGGTAGCTTCCTTCAATCTCCTTTGAAAGCCACTACCATCGGCTAATGCTTCAAGAAGTTCAGCACCAGAAAGTGCTAGTTTTGCATCATTCATTGCTTTCTCAACCTCTAGGTTGACATCGTTTTCTAATTCTTTGCAATAAGACCAAAGTTCATCTTTTACTTGTTCAGCACGTTCAGAATCGCCATCCTCAAACAGAGCAAATAACAACTCCGGCAATTCTTCCAAACCGTGTAAACCAGATTCTATGTCACCAATGAATTTTGATGTAGAAACTGTTTCTGAGATGGTAGTAATTATTTCTGATAGAGCGGTCAGGGTTTTACGGTTCTTCTTGAACCAATCTAAGGTCATCTCAGGTAAAATCAGTTCTTGTTCGGGATTGCTTCCCAAGACGATCCATCCGTCGGGGACATCATTTGGCGCCCCACTTCCTAGCCATGTCACCTTGTTAAAGACGGTATAGTCTTTCCATGTTTCACTCTCTGCTGGGACTAGTACTCGGCAATATTTTTTCAGTTCGTCTATCGGTTTTTTAGTTACAACAACTCTATCATAGCGCTCGGCGTTTGACCTTGGAGCAATTACCTGTTTGAGTGATTCTGCCAGCAATATTGCAAGTTCTTGATGGTTGGCAAGGAACTCCATTGCTGCCCGTATAGACTCTTGACGCTGAGATGAATCATCAAGTGGAGTAAGCAATTGTAATCGGGATTTGGTTGCTGGAGAGGCAGTGAAATTGGCGATTTGGTCGATTAGTTGCTGATGGAGTTTAACCGCTTCTTTTGTAGCAAGAAATTGTCCATTATCACCAGCAATGCTACGAGCAAGTGCTAAAGCACGCTTTGGGGATACTCCCTCAATTTCGGCAATTTGTCCAATATCACCAGATTTTAGTGATGATAAAGCTGCTTCTTCCGAGCCGAAATGGTCGGTCATTTTCTTAGCTAATCTTTCTCCTACGCCAGGTAATGCGCTTAGAACCATGGAGGTAGATTGCTTGTCATCGGCTTAAGAGAATAGCGCTTGATAAGACGCTGAATCAGCATTCTCTAGTGCTATCATCGTCTGTGCCGTAAGTCTGCATTGGTGCTTGGAATAGATCATCACAGGTTCGCTTGACGATTGGCAAAGTCAATGTCGAGGCGCTCCAATCAACAGAATACCCACCGGCTGCTGATGATGATGGAACATAATCCTCACCTGTTTGAGTTAATGTGATGAAAATTGTTTCACCGGCACTGATGAACACGTCCATCGGCATGAACTCCATTAATCCCATTACTTCGACGTATGGAATCATTGACAGTTGACCATCACGTCCTCCAGCGTGGAACCTAAAGTCCATCACAGCATGACCTAGATGCATGCCATTTTCATCTGTCATTTCTAGGAAACCGTGAGCACCGTTTAGCGTACTTGGAGTCACTGGTATGTGGAATGTTGGCATTCCGGCGATGTAAACATCTTCCTCGAATGGCCCATAACTCATTGTTATGGATGATGATGCTGACATGGATGTACCATCTGGCCCCATATCGGCACCATTAATCGCCAAATATTCAGTATCTGGTGCGGGGTAAGTCGATTCAAATCTCCAACCACCGCGATTATCTTGCATCTCTACTCCAAGAGTTGGTGCTCTGCCTTCGCCTTTCAGATACCAATCAAACCAATACAACATCTCATCGGCCCAATCCCATCTCAAAGTGTAAGGATAGGCCTCCGCACCACGTCCAGAGCTTTGCGAACTGTGACCTTCGATGCGGTCTGGGTAATCGTGAGCCCATTGACCTGCAAGGGTTTTGATTTCAATTCCGGCGTCCTCTACTTGCTGATGAATTGGAAAAGCCATGTGAGGATCTACGTTCCAATCCTGCATACCTTGGATGATGTATATCGAACCTTGATAATTTTCTAGAACTCTTGACAAGAACGACCTCTCAGTCCAATAGGTGTTGCCTGCATAGTCAACCATTCCACCGGTTTGGTACGCAGCAGGCCCATTGACATAGCCTTCTATGTAGCCTTCACATAGATTTTCAGCGTCACCACCATCGCCATCAATGCCAAAAGAGCCGTAAACTCCATTGTGCATTATTGGCCCTCTTGCCTCCATGCTGCCATTACGCCACATCAATTCATGGACACCAATCAATCCAGACATTGGGACTATTGTCGCCAGATATGGGTTGCCGAAGGTAGCCGCTTGCCAGGGGGTTGAGCCATCATATGATTTACCGATTAGACCAACTTTGCCATTAGACCATGCTGCTTCTCCAAGATAAGATACTGCTGCGTCAATCCCACGTTGTTCATCAGTCCCCATCAAGTCCATGCAATGATTGGAATTACCGGTGCCAAACACCGAAACTTGAGCAACAGCGTAGCCGTGCGGCACGTAATTTTCAATTAGAAATCTACCTAATCGGTCAGCAGGTGTAGTCGCTGAAACATCCCCATCATCATAGTAAGGACCAACATCAGCGAGCACTGGTACTTTGCATTCCTCGCTAATATTTCCGGCTGTGAAATCACAACCATCGATCTCTGGCAACCATAGACCAAGGTGAACTTCGGCACCACCGGTAACACCTGCGCCACCATCTGCAGCGGTAATTGTTGGGACTGATACATAGATAGACTGAGGAGCAGAGGTATTGTAGGTGCCATTAATTGTTACACGGCTAAATACATCTGAATTGTCATAAATTAGATTCGCTCTATCCCATGGATCTGGGTATGAAATATAACTGCCTGAACCATTGTCGTCAGCTGAATCGTCGCTAAGACAACCAGAGAGAGTTGCACTCATCATCACCAAGATAATGAGCCAAGGTTTCCAATGCATGGGTTGCGCTAAACCTCAACCTATTGAAATCATCGCATGATATGTCTTACTCTGCTTCATCGGCTTTGATGGATTCCATCTCTTGTCTAACTTCGTCCATATCTAAATCCTTGAGCATAACTACCAAATCACGCAAAGCATCTTCAGGCAGGGCCCCAGGTTGCATAAAAACGCCAATTTGCTCTTTGAAAGCAATCGTCGTTGGAATTGACCTTATGTTGAACATGCGACCTAATTGTGGTTCTTCCTCAGTATTGATTTTTGCAAAAACAACGTCATTAAATTCGTTTGAAACTCGCTCATAAACCGGCCCATATGCTTTACACGGACCACACCACTCAGCCCAAAAATCTAGGATGACGATGTCGTTGTTCTCAATCACTTCAGCAAACTTTGGTTCTGTGAGGTCTAATGTAGCCATAATCTAACCAATTTGACTTAGTCTATCATCTAATCGTACCTAGCGTGATACCGGTTGGTTAATGTCCTTGTTAGCCAAGGTCGGTACATGCGAAGGGTTCTAATTGCCACAACCGTGTTGCTGCTGCTGGTTTTATCGTCATGGTCTGCGACAGTCAATAGCCTCGAATTAAACGATTCAAAAGAAGCAAATGGTCGTGCGGCAGATGTAGTTATTTCAGAGTTATTTATCAGCCCTAACAATCTTGTCGCCAATGAAACTAATTCCAACCTATATGGTGCAGTTGACTGGAATGGCGATGGTGATTATGGTAAATTTAGTGACCAGTTTATCGAAGTCTGGAATTCCGGAGATGCGCCACAAAATGTCTCAAGTTGGCTGCTTTCAACAACTAGTGGTAGCCCGCCTTGCCAACTGCCATACAATACAGTACTCGAAGCAGATGAGCGTTTAGTGGTATTCCGGGCAGATTCAGACCTTGACTTAAGTTATTTTGACGGTGAGACGGTTAGTATTTCAGATACCAGTTACAACGTTATTGATTCAATGTCATTCCCAGAGACTGACTCCAGTTACGGACTATCTTACATCTCAGATGATGGAACCCTAACCAAGGACGATCCTACTCCTGGAAGGGCAGCGGATTATTCTGAACCATATACCGTGCCAGATAACATCGTAAATTGTTACAAATTATCCAATACAGATTCTTCGAGAGCATTCCTGCTCAAAGGAAGGGTTGTTACAATGGATGGTGAAAATAACGTATTTAATGACGGAAATGTAATGGTTCGTGACGGCAAGATTACTGGCGTATGGCCGTCCAATGCAAATCCGCCAGCCGGTGTTGACTTTACCGACGTGCCAATTGTCGAGACTGAAGGTACAATCTATCCCGGTCTAATTGATCTACATAATCACGTCCACTATAACCACATACCGCTCTGGGACTTTGAAGTCCACCTGAGCGATTCCCAAAAATCAGAGGAAGGTGGCTACACCAACAGATACCAATGGGGCAACAACTGGGATTATGGCCCAAGTATCACTTGGATGAAGACTAACATCCAGTCTAACTATCGATGGGACATGGCCAGTGAACAGATGAAATATGCTGAAGTCCAAGCCGTCGCCGGCGGTGTCACTGCTATGCAAGGGTCGCCAAGTTCAGGCACCCAAGCGTGGGATAGTATTCTATCGAGAAATGTAGAATTATACAACTTCGGACAAGATGGTATTTCGACATGTGCTGTCTGCGGTGCTGCTGATGATGATTATACAGGCAGCCACCTGATTAGTCAAAGTGAAGCTGGAACGCTAAACGCTTGGTTCGTCCATCTTTCAGAAGGCGTTGATCAGTCAAGTAAAGCGGAGTTTGATGCACTATGGGACAAGGGACTAATTCTTGATGAAACTATTGTAATTCACGGCACAGCGCTGGATTCTTCCCAATTTAGCAAAATGGCTAGTGTGAACTCCGAACTTGTTTGGTCGCCGCTCTCTAACCTACTACTATACGGCGACACTACAGACGTAGTCGCAGCTGACCAAGCAGGGGTTAGTATCTCAATCTCGCCAGATTGGGGCCCAAGTGGTTCGAAGAACAATCTTCACGAATTGAAGGTTGCAGATATGTGGAATACCAATAATCTGGGCGGACATTTCAGCAACTACGAATTAGTCGAAATGGTCACATCAAACCCAGCAGATGCAACCGGCTGGACACCATTTGTTGGTCGTGTTAAAGCAGATTTGTATGCTGATTTAGTAGTCATTGATACTTTCCATGAAGACCCATACCGCAATCTAATCGAGGCGATTGATGCTGATGTGGCACTCACTGTAGTCCAAGGCAAAGCTGTGTTTGGCGATGTTGATATCATGCAGCAACTGCAGGGTGATGATTGGGAATATATCAACGGGGCTGATTTCCAAAAAGCAGTTGATGTGACATCACTTACTGAGGTTGATGGTAGTCAAACCTTCGCCGAAATAGAAGCCGGTCTTGCCATGGCAATGCGCCACGAGTATGACGACATGAAGGAAAACTGGGTTGAATTTGATGGCGATACTGATCAGGAAATAAACGCATACTTGAACACAACTTTTGATGGTGATTACCGAGATGATGTGAATCGTTTGAAGAATTTGACACTTGACCCAATATTCACCTCAGGAGACGACCGCTACTTCGATGTAATCAATCGGTCAACTCACGCAAACTATCACATTGACTTAACAGAGTTGTATGACAACTACTACAGTGTTCAAATGGTAAATGGAGATAGAACCAATGTCAACATTCAATTGCCAAATGACGACACAAACACAGGTGGCAACAATGGTGGCTCCGACAACGGTGGCTCCAATAATGGCGGCTCTAACAACGGTGGCGACACCACAACACTTCCTGGCCCAACCGATAACAACACCGATGATGATGATGATTTGTTTGGTGTTCTACCGGATGAACAGTTTATCGATGAAGCAGAGGCTGATGAATCAACTCAAAATCAACTAAAGTTAATTCTATTGATTATTGTAATCGCTCTGTTATTTGGTTTGTATGTCATAAGTCGTACCAATGATAGTGATGAACTTCTCAACTCCCAATCTACAGTAGTGGAAAAATTCTGGGATGACGATGAGATCAGTGAATCATCAAGTGAAACTTCTTCGAAACCTAGCGAATCTACTGAAAATGATGAATCCGTTGACATTAAGGATAAGGTCGCAAGTGCGATGAAGTCGTCAGGGCTTTCTGCTGTTCGTTTGTTTACCGCCATTGACCAAACCAATGATGGCTATGTTTCAAGGAGAGAGATTCGAACCGCAGTCAACACATTACTCAAGGACTCAGTCAAGGTTTCCGACATTGACGCAATGCTGGAAACATTTGATGACAATGGTGATGGGGTAATCAGCCTAGATGAATTCCTCTCGGTAATGGAAAAACATCAGCCGTCACAATTCGTACCGGTTTTGCCTGACTTAAAACCACCAAAGAAGAACTAATTTCAATCTACTGTAGTTCCCAAGAGGTACCATCGGCTGAGTCTTTAACAATGACTCCCATAGACTTTAATTCGTCTCTGATTTGATCGGCTCTTGCCCAATCTTTGTTCGCTCTTGCTTCGTTTCTTTCAACCAATAAATGTTCAACTCGAGGTGCAATTTCAGCCCGGAGCGGGTCTTCTTCTGGTTCTAGCAAAGCAAATTCTCGGGTAGGTAAGATACCGAGAACAGTGCCTGCAGATTCTTCCAACCAATCGACTGCGTAGTGAGCAAAGGCGTCTCTATCTGCCTCGTCAAGGCCACTGCACAGTACCTTGGAAATTTCTCTAACCCCTCCAAGGACTTTGGCTACTGCATCCCTTGAATTGAAATCATCATCCATAGCCTTTGCAAATCCTTCTCCCATTTTCTCCAACATAGCTAGTGACTTTATCAGTGGTTGTTGTGATGTAATGTCTGGTTGTGGTAAAGCAACAGGGGAGTTAGATGACATTCCCTTTAACGCATTCACATAACATTCTAACACTCGGTTATAGTTACGTTCTGCATCTTTCAACAATGATTCATTCATATCAATCGGAGAGCGATAGTGTGCATTGATCAAAGCGAATCTAAGGACCATTGCATCTACTTGCTGTAAAATTTCCTTGATAGTCCAAAAGTTGCCAAGTGATTTACTCATTTTTTCGCCATCAATATTTACGAAACCATTGTGTAGCCAGTGGTGAACTATTGGTGAGCAGCCAGTGTGACATTCACCTTGGAATATCTCTGCTTCATGGTGAGGGAAACGCAAATCGTGACCTCCACCATGAATATCGAACTGCTGACCAAAATGATCAAGCGACATTGCAGTACATTCGATATGCCAACCAGGCCTTCCGGGTCCCCACGGAGAATCCCAAGTTGGCTCTCCCGGTTTGGCTGCCTTCCACAATGCGAAGTCCTTGTGGTCCTTCTTCCCTGAACCGGTATCATCTACTCGTCCGCCAGCGCCTGAGCGTACTGCGTCAATGTTTTGGCCGGTCAATTGACCATATTTTTCCGGTGCTGATTCAACATGGAAGTAAACCCCATCTTTCGCTTGATATGCATACCCTTTGTCGATCAAATCTTGAGTTATATGAATCATGTCATCGACATAATCAGTACACCGGGGATAATCATCGGCTCGTAAAATATTCAATGAATCCATATCTTCGTAGTAACCAGCGATATTGTTGTCAACTAATTTTCTCCAGTCTTCACCAGTTTCGTTGGCTCGCTTGATGATTTTATCATCGATATCAGTAAAATTTTGCACATAATGAACATCAAAACCGGAAGACTCTAGCCACCTGTGAATCAAATCAAACGCAAGGTAACAACGAGCGTGGCCTAGATGACAATTGTCGTACACCGTTACCCCACAGACATACATCGAGACCTTGCCGGGTTCCATGGTTTTGAATGGAACTTTTTCCCTGCGTCGGGTATCATGCACTCTTAGTGGCATAGGAAACAGCACTCGGTGTTAGCCATCACACTTGAAGGTTATAGATACGATTCATTTCGCTGTGGACGGTGTTACAATGAGGAATGAGGAAAACGGCATTCTAATTGGTAGCATTCATGTGCCTGATGAACTATTTGTTCGAACGAGTTGGCTTTTACCGGCGATTATTGTACCGTTATCGATGGTAATTCATTTACTCAGTGGCAATTCCAGAGATTTTCCTTTCTTCATTTCAGAGGCAGATTACCCTGGAGTTGAACGATGGGTGTTCACTGTTGGATTAGCCGTCTCTGGATTGTTGCAGATGCTATTTGCTTACCGAGTGTGGTACAAGTATAAACTTGAAAAATCAACAAAATTACTGTTCTTTTTCCTGCTATGTGGTTTATTTGTTGGCGCCAATTTATTCATAATGTCATTTGCCAATATGTACGACCATCTAAAGTTGCATGTTCTTACTGCATCTATTGTTTTCCAACTAGGTATTGTCTGGGCTATACTGGCACATTTCGCATTGCCAGGGAAAAATAAACCCGGCAAAAAAATCAGAATTTACGCCATTCTAATTTCAGTGATATCTTACATTGTGATGTCACAAGCAATTGTTAGGGCTGTAGCTGGCCTTGATGACTATGGTTTAGAAGATGATACAATGTTCACCCTTGACCGCATACAATACGCAGTAGATATTGCTGCTTACGCTGAATACGCTCTATTTGTAGCACTTATTTTGTGCCTTTATTCAATAGAAAAGGACCTGTTAGCAGAACCTATGAATTCACAGGAGTGAATCTTTGACATTGATTAGTTTCTTTGACATATCGAATACTTCAGATTCCTCTCTTGTCATATCACCAAGCCTCAACGCCTCAGACAAAATTCGTGAGGTTGCCTCAGGATGGTACTGAACGGTTCGTATCGGTCTTGTCGGGTGTTGGCACGCAGCGATTGCACAGTGCTCAGCTGAACCAATTACCTCAAGTTCACCGGCATCAACCACATGGTCTTGATGAGTAAACACTGCATTTACTACTGACCCGTCAGTATAATTTACTGAAGAAACAAAGTGACTGCCCTCATTTGCTCGTTCAACCCTTCCTCCTAAGGCAGCGGCAATAATCTGGTGGCCAAAACATATGCCGATAATTGGCACATCGGCTGTCCGAATTAATTCTGCCACCTCATCCATCCATGGCTCCCACGAACTTACGTTGCGCCGTGACCCAGTTATTGCTATGTAATCGCAGTCAACAGGTTTTGAAACCACTGTACCATAGCCGTATTCTGTTCTTTCACTGGTGTGAGGAGACCAAAGAAATACTTCTGGATCATCAAAATGAGCAACTATCTCTCTGACCCCTTCTTTGCCAAAAGCCTTCCTTTCAGCCAATAAGTCAACTACTAGTAGACGCATGTCAATCATGCTTCAGCAGCTTCTGAGGTCTCGACCTTCTTCGCTTCGATTGCGGCATCGTTTGCTTTGAGTTGTTCCCAAACTATTTCAGCGATATCTTTCACTTCCATTTCTGAACCAATTGCTGATAATCCATCAGTAATCATTGTCGAACAGAATGGACATCCAACAGCCACTGTATCCGCACCAGTTTCAGCCAGTTCTTTTGAACGAATTACGTTAACACGATCATATCCTTCATCAACATGCTCTTCCATCCACATTTGAGCACCTCCTGCGCCACAACAGAACGATGACTTGCCACTTCTCTCGGGTTCGACATCTACTCCACCAATTGCATTTCTTGGAGCATCTAATTCACCACCAATCCTTCCGAGATAACAAGGGTCATGATAGGTGACTGAACCATCATGCTTGGGGTCTGGTAATTTGCCTTCTGACTGAAGATGGTTAATCAGTTGTGAATGATGCATAACCTCGATGTCTTCCCCACCATAGTCTTTGTACTCTTTACCGAGTGTATGGAAACAATGTGGGCAAGATGCTACTACTTTCTTTACGCCGATCTCTTCAAACGTTGCTAGATTGGTTTCCGCCAGCATTTGGAATAGATATTCGTTACCTGCTCTACGTGCTGCGTCACCACTGCAACCTTCTTGCATGCCCAAGATTCCGACATCAAGGCCAGCTTCTTTCATAATGCTAATCGTATCTCTTGCAACTTTCTTATTGCGCTCATCGAATGAAGCTGCACATCCAGCGAAGTAAATGTACTCTGCAGGCTCAGCAACCTTGACATCAAGTCCTTCGGCCCAATCGCCTCTTTCATGAGAAGGCAAACCGTATGGGTTCGAATCAGATTCAAGATTCTCGATGGTTGCCATTAGTGGCATTACAGTATCCTCAACCTTCTCGTCAAATTCCATTCGCTCCATCATAAGATGTCGACGAGCGTCAGTCAATTTTGGCACATGGTCGATGTAAATTGGGCATGCTTCAACACAAGCATGACATGTAGTACAAGCCCAAATTGAATCTTCGCCAAACTTTGCAATGATGTCCTGTTCTGGTGTTTCGCCAGCCATCAAGGTAGTGTAGTTGTCATTGGCATAATTTCTGACATCATGAATTATTTGCATTGGATTCAATGCTTTACCGGAGGCGTATGCTGGACAGACATCTTGACACCTAGCGCACGAGGTACAAGCCCACCCATCAATCAAATTGCGCCATGTTAAGTCCGTGTAATTGGCTGTACCAAATGATTCAATGTCTAGATCATCAAGTAATACTGCCTTGCCATCTTCTCCAACCTGCATTGGCTCCATGGTAGCCATTGGACGCATGTCGTGGAAGAATACGTTAGGGAATGCCATTACTAAGTGCATGTGTTTTGATAATGGGATTAAGAATAGGAATGTAGCAATTGCTAACATGTGAGCCCAGTATGCACCAACTACAATATTGGTAGAAGGCACAATTGTGTCAGCAACCCAAGCACCAATTGGTTCATAGGTTGAAGAAACTCCTTCTTCTCCTGCCTCGACAAAGAATGAAGTCAATGTGATTGTCATGATGAGTAATAAGATGACGTTGCCCTCAAGTTGAGATTTACCCTTCAACTTCTCTGGAGTGAACACAACTCTACGAGTTAGTGCCGCTACACACCCAACCAAAGCGATTGTGTAACCAGTTTCTACCATTAGATTCCAAGGCCCTTTAATTACCTCAGGCAACAAACTGTGAGAAAACCAATTAGCAGTTGCTAGGTCAAACATATCTGTTGAAAGCATAAGGAATCCCCAAAACATCAACACGTGAATTCCACCAGCGATCTTGTCTTCCAGAACTTTTTTCTGGCCCAACCAACCAGTTGCAACCTCTTTTATTCTTGCAGGCCAATTGTCGAATCTGTTATCCGGTTTTCCAAGCATGACTAAGCGTGTTGCTTTCCAAACTTGGTATGCAAAAAATGAGATTGATACCGCTCCGATAATTGCGAGTATTGCCCAGCCGGGTATTGGTCCATAGTCCATCAATAACGGGTGTTCCATGATATCACCTTGCCTGTGTCAATTACACCGATAATGTGACATCTATTGAAGTCACCGTATCAAAGCACAAATAAAACAACATCATGAGCATGACATACAAGCAGACCCAATGGAGGATTTTGATGACCTTTATCTCAACAAGTGCACCCGGAAAATGTATTCTTTTTGGAGAGCATGCTGTTGTGTATGGGCACCCTGCAGTTGCTGTGGCAATTGACCAGCGAATCACAATCAAAATTCAACCTTCGGCAACTGGTATTTGGCTACTCGATGGTGGAACACTAAACATGGCAAGAAATCCACACATTAAGGGACTGATTGACAAACTTTGGCCTGTTCAAGAAGGAGCCCCCCCGCTATCGATTCATATCGAGGGAAATATCCCGCGGGCATCGGGTCTTGGCTCCTCTTCAGCCCTTTCAGTTGCTTTCGCAGCCGCGCTAAGACTGGCAAGAGGGAGATGGGTCGAAAGTGAAGGTTCCTTTGGCCAAGATAACTGGGCTGAAGGATTTGGCTCGAGTGTGTCAAACAGTGATGCCTACGGAGAAGGTGGAGGATTTTTTTCACAAAATGACCATGATAAAATGTTTCTAATAAGCGGCGAAAATTCTGTTGACCATGATGAAAACGCAATACTTGCACACAGTGTCGAAGCCGCAGCCCAGAACGGTCGAGCATCTCCGATGGATTCCTCGACATGT
>VMHT01204782.1_pt1 | contig 15569 bp, 27 predicted proteins | sample 4693611 | NCBI WGS metagenome assembly VMHT01 (sample SAMN12280063, study PRJNA550983) | marine metagenome | isolation source: seawater sampled from same location over 5 years 0.02-0.2 micron viral filtrate | place: USA: collected off the coast of southern California halfway between the port... ... | reverse complement strand
TGATTATATTCTTAATGTAGATAGTGGAAGTTATGCGGCTAATAAAAATTTTAGACCCCAAGATAGTAGATATGATTTTTTGTTATGCGATATTGGAGGCAAAGATAAGATTAAAAGATTGCAGGTTTGTTTTGATGTGATTGTAAATTTTGCTTCTCACTCTCATGTTGATAATTCTATATCTAATCCCAATGAATTCATAGACAATAATATAAAATCTTTTTTTAATTTTTTAGAGGTTTGCAAGTATTGGCATAAAGCTAATAAGTTTAAAAAAATTGTGCATATATCCACAGATGAAGTTTTCGGTGATCTTACTGATTCTAATGAGGAATCTTTTTCTGAGAGCAGTCAGTTTAAACCCTCTTCTGCGTATTCAGCTTCAAAGGCTGCGCAAGAAATGTTTTTACATTCAGCAAGAAAGATGTATAGTTTGCCAGTTAATATTTTAAGACTGTGTAATAATTTTGGCCCTAGACAATTTGAAGAAAAATTTATACCAACTGTAATTAAAAAGATCCTAAACCATCAGGAAGTCCCTGTTTATGGAGATGGAAACCAAGTTAGAGAATGGATTTATGTTAAAGATGCATGTCAAAAAATAAAGTCGGTTTGTTTAAATTTAAATGATTTTAATGACTACGGTATAGGCTCAGGAGAATGCAAGTCGAACCTAGAAGTTGTTCACCAAGTCAATGATTTAGTTCATGGCAGTAAAACCCCTAAAATTTCTTTTATTAAAGATAGAGTTGGGCATGATCGAAAATATAAACTTGATAGCAGTAAATTTTATTTAAATTATGAAAAATTTGACAGGGGATTCAATGAAGGTCTAAAAGCAACAATACAACATTTTATTTGTGAAGAAGCATTATCACATCTTTCAAATGCCGAAGCCTAAAGGTGAATCAGATTTAACTTCTGCTTTATATATGAATTCATTTTTAGATGATGCTGCGGTTGATATAATAAATAGGCACAATTTAGACCCTCAATATAAAAATATTTATAAAAACATGATATTGAATTCTATGGAATGCATTCACACAAACAATCTATTAAATTTTATTTTTGTCGAAAAAGATATTGACAAGTTTAATTGATTGGTTTAGTATATGTATATCGGTTTTGTTATTGAATTATGAACACTACAGAAAATGTTACAACTGATGGCGCAACTTTGCTAAGTGCGATTGAAGGTGCAAACCCCGTACAAGTGGATACTCTCTGGAGTATTCTTAAGTACAAAGAGATTGGAATCTTGAGGAAGGTTAAATGTATGAGTGACGTTCTTCGTTTAAATACTTCGTCTGTAATTGACGAATTACCAACTGATGAAGAAGGTAGAATCTTAGATTATAAGACTCGCCACATGATTCATGACGTTCTTATCAAGAACTCCTAAAACTAAGTAAATAAAAAATAAATATGAGTAATTCTGAATCTTCAGAGAGCTCTTACGTTGTAAGAGATAAGCGCGGCACCTATATGGGTGGTTATAGTTTTAAACTGGGAAAGTCAAACGCTTTTGCGTGGGCTACCGAATGTGCAAAACAATCTAAAGGTGTTTTGTATTTTCGCCCTGCTCAAGAAAAGCCAGAGGAAGAGGTTGTAAGCTACCTTGACTTCGGCAAAAAGAAAGACTTTAAAAAGCAGGCGAATGCATAAGTGAACGTTAGCTTACCTGTTATAGCTTATGGTGGCATGTGCCATGCTGATTTCAGCATGGCACTTGCCCGTCTTTATATCGAAGCTTTAAATAGGGGCGATTATTCTTTTTCAACTTCATCCATTTCTTTTGAAAGTTTAATTTCAAGAGGTAGAAATTCTGCTGCTGCATGTGCTTTATCAACTAATGCAGATTATTTAATGTTTATAGATACAGATATAGCATTCAATCCAGAAGATGTTTTTAAATTGCTTTCGCATGATAAAGATGTTGTGTGTGGAACTTATCCTAAAAAATACGTAAACAACGATAAAGTTGATTTCTTTTTTGATAATTTTCATAAAATGAATGACCCTTCGCTTGTAAAAAAAGGAAACTGGAGGAATTTATGCACTGATCCTTCGACTGAAATTACCGATCTAGCTATTTCTCAGTACCATAAAGGCGATAAATTACTGGAGGTTGACTATGCCGCAACTGGTTTCATGTTAATTAAAACAAAAGTTTTTAAAAAAATTATAGAAGCCAAGCCTGAGATAAAATACAAGAACGACATAGATGGATATCTTCATTATGGAGATAATTTTTATGATTTTTTTCCTGTTCAAATTAACCCATCAACTAAAAAATACGAGAGCGAGGATTATGGATTTTGCGGATTATGGCGCTCCCTTGGAGGAAAGATACATATAGATCCAACAATAAAGTTAGGTCATGCAGGCAAATACCTTTATGTTACTGATCTGCAAAAACAACTTAATACGTTTACTCCTAAACATGGAAAATAAGTTCACTTTAAATAAAGCTCATATTAATCCTAGTTACAAAAAAAGAGCAATTATTGTGGATGATTTTTATGAAGATCCACATTATGTTAGAAATTTTGCTTTAAGCCAAGAATTAAATCCTCACCCAGACTTTCACAAAGGATTTAGAAGTGAAGATAAATTTTTTGCTCCCAACATGAAAGAAGTTTTCGAGGATATTCTAGGGTTTAAGATAAAAAACTGGTACGACGACCCTTACTGCAATGGGGTTTTTCAATTTTGTACTAAAGATGACAAATTAGTTTACCATGTAGACGGTCAAGATTGGGCTGGGGCTATATATTTAACGCCAGATGCCCCTTACGGGAGTGGGACTTCTCTTTGGGCAAGCAAACTATTAAAAGGCGTTAGAGATGCAAATGAGCCCAATTACGACCATGATACTGTCTTTCCAGATGACCGTGGTTGTGATCCATTTTTGAATCAAGATTTTTTTGAAAAAGTAGATGATCTTGGAAATGTATTTAATCGCTTGGTCTTATGGGATGCTAATTTGATTCATGCTGCGTCTGAGTATTTCGGCACTAATCCTTTCAATTCTAGGCTTTTTCATTTGTTCTTTTTTGATATTGAAAAATAAGTTAAGTAGTATAATATCACAAATGGAACTTAAAAATTTCGTCCTTAAAGCTTTAATTCTTCATTTAGAAGCTGAGAAAGCAGCGGCAAAAGTTAACCTCGATAATTATTTGTATAACTCTGCCGGAATTGGTGAGCATCCTAATATTATGGAAGAGTGCTCGAAACTATTAAAGCAAATAGATGAGTCTCATTCGGCTTTAGAAACTTTAGAACAATTATATCCAGATGAATTACAGGGATGATATCCCATTGTCTTTTGACGAAAATAAAACGGTTAATGGTGTAATAGAGATACCTAAAGGCAAGAATACTAAATATGAGTATTCTCCTGAGCATGAATGTTTTATTTTAGATAGATGCTTAGTTTCTTCTTTGCATTACCCTATAAATTACGGTTTCATACCTCAGACAATCGCTGAAGACGGCGATGCTCTTGACATTCTTATTTATAATCATGATCCGATTGATAGGGGTGTCGTTGTAAAATGTAGACCTTTGGGAGTTTTGAAGTTTTTAGATAAAGGAGTTCAAGATGATAAAATACTGGCAGTATCCGACCATTCCCCCATCGACAAATATAATTGTTTAAATGATATAGAAGAATCTAATTTAAAAATATATAAACATTTTTTTAGAATATATAAAGAAGATATTAAAGGCCAAGTCGAAGTTGGTGAGTGGCAAAATGGAAATAAAGCCCTAGAAAAAATAACCGCCGCTCATAAAGCTTGGAGATTTACTATAAATACATAGATATGAATAAAGTCATACAAAATGCAGGTTTAAGTTACGTTCCACCTGTAACCCCAAAAAGTTACCAATCAATTGAAGATAAGTTTCCTATTATTAATCCCAACATGGATAATGAAAAATGGAAAGAAAAATTTGTATCTTCAGGAATTAAATGCAAAGAGTATGATTTATGTATTGACGAATTGGGACATAAAGGCTTCAGTAATATATTTACCGGCTATTTATTAACAAAAGAATTTTGCAAACAGGCTATTGCTTTAGCTGAATATAAAAATATTTGGACAACGGATAGACATGAAAATTATCCAACTACAGATGTTTTGATTAGAGATTTAGGTTTGGATGACATTTACGAGTCAAATGTTTTAAGAAAGTATATATATCCAGCGGCAAAGTATATGTGGAAATTAGAAGGGAGTGAATGGGATGCAGAAAAACTTAAATCTGAAACTTTTTTAGTTAAGTATAGGCCAGAAGCTCAAGCTCATTTGTCATTGCACCATGATTCTTCTCAATATACTTGTGTTGTAGCTTTAAACGAAGAGTTTGAAGGAGGAGGTACATTTTTTCATAGGCAACAAATTGTTTCAAAAGGAGGAACTGGTAGTTTTACTTTGCATCCCGGCCAAATGACTCATAGACACGGAGCAAAGCCAGTTACAAGTGGCGTGAGATATGTTTTGATTTCTTTTGTAAACCCTTTAACGGAAGTTGAAAATTATAAAGTAAGTGTAAAAGAACATTAGAATGATTAACAAATATATATTAGGGGGGTGCGCAGCGGCTATACTAATAGCCAGTATAGCAGCATACGTTTTTTATAAACAAAACTTAAAATTGCGAGATGAAAATCAATTAAATAAAGTTCAAATTGAAAATTATAGTTCCCAAATATCTGATTTAAAAAAATCTTTTGACAATGCACAAAAAGATATTGACAGACTAAATCAATTAAATAATAATATAACTGCAACGGCAAATAAAAGAAAGGAAGATTTAGATAAAGTTTTAAGAACTCACGATTTAGAGAAGATAGCAGCGAGAAAAGCCTCTTTAATGGAACGCTTAATCAACAGGGCTAGTGACAAAACAATGTCTATTTTTGAAAAGCTTAGTGATCCGCAAATTACTTATACTAATAAAATAGATTTTGGCACATCATCTTTAGAAAAGAAATGAAAAAATTTTTAATAATATTTTTAGGATTATTGATTGTTGGTTGCGCGTCAACCAAATCTCTATACAAAGACAATCAAGCTCAACAAATTAGACCCCCCTTGCCAGCGCAACTAGATTTAAGGAAAATTGACTGGAAGTTTTTTAACGCAAATTCAAATACTTGGTTTGCTTTAGACAATGAAAACTATTTAAATCTTTCTAAAAATATGGTTGACATGGCCGAGTATATACAAAAGTTGCGGATCGTTATTCAAACTTACGAAACAAATAATGTCACGGTCAAAACAAATTCAGATTGACGACATATTCGCAATCGTATATTATTTAAACCAGACGGTCGAAGTGCATTTTGTTTGTGAGAAACTAACTTATATTAGTGCCGCTCAGAAGTTGTTGAAATATTTAGAGTCAGAAGCTTTTATTACAACTGAGCCGATCAAATTAATTTGTTTACCAACAATAACTAAATGATAAAAAATAATTTAACATCAAAAGTAAAAGAGCTTAACTCAGAATATAATCAAAACAAGCCATATCCTCATTTGGTATTCGATGACCTTTTAGATGAAAGTATTATGCAACTCGCAGCAAGAGAAAGCAAGTTTTACACTGAAGATCATATAAGAAGGCCTGATAATGTGAGTGAGATGGAAAGGGTCAGTCATAATGATCAAACAAAAAAGCATTCTGTGGATCGCACTTCAGCCCTTCCTTCTGTTTTAGCTTCTGTAATCGAATATTTAAATGGAGATGAGTTTATTGGTTTTATAAGGAATTTGACAAACATGCATTCTCTAATCCCTGACCCCACTCTGGCTGGAGGAGGTTTGCATTTTACTGAGGCGGGTGGAAAATTAGGAATTCATCATGATTTTAATTATTTAGATGAGACAATGGTTTTTGGAAACGAAAATGTTAAGAATCTTATACGATCTGTTGGAGGCACATTATATAGAAAATGTAATTTAATTTTATTTTTAAATGAAGATTGGCATGATGAGTGGGGCGGAGGATTAGAACTTTGGAATCCAGATCTAACCTCCCGCGCTCATTTGATTATGCCTAAATTAAATAGAGCAGTATTATTTAATATTGAAAACGCTCCACATGGACATCCTCATCCATTAATGTGTCCATCTAATGAATGCAGAAGGACTATAGCTTTATACTATTATGATAAAATTCCAGTAACCAACAGGTTATATAATCGTGCTCACTGGAAGTATGGACAAGAGTTGTTATGAAGATAGCTATAGTCAGTGGGGGCTTTGACCCAATACATGTAGGCCATATTGAGCTTATAAATAGAGCAAAAGCTATAGCTGAAGGCCTTGTTGTAATAATCAATAACGATGACTTTTTGCAAAGAAAAAAAGGCAAAGTTTTTATGCCATTTTTTGAACGTAAAATAATTATCGAAAATATTCAAGGTGTAGACTTGGCAATAAAAAGTATTGACAAAGACCAGACAGTTTGCGATACTTTACGTAAGTTAGCAAGCATGAGAACTTTGTTAAATGGTGAGCCTTGGGAACAGTTGTTGTTTTGCAACGGTGGAGATAGAACCAACGGCGAAAATACACCCGAACATAAAGTTTGCCTTGAATTAGGAATTGAATCTGTATACGGATTGGGAGATAAAATTCAAAGTAGCAGTTGGTTAACAAGAGATAAACGTGGCTAGAATTCTTCCAGCGAAAGATGAACAAAAAAATGCCAAATAAAACACACTTACGCGAGAGACTAATTGCTTCTACTCTCTATATGCCAGAAGAAGAAATGGTGGAGAAAAGAGGCGGGATTTCTATGTTGCTAATATTTAGCATTGTATTGAACGTTTTTTTTGTAAGCATTTTAATTATGAATACAATTTCACCAAATAAAACTATCACGCGAGATCAAGAACAAAAGCTAGATGTTGCAATAAAAAGAATGACGGAAGTGACAGATTTTATTAAATTAAATGACAACCAATAATTCATGTTTTATATTTGATGTTGACGGCACACTTACTGATGCTCGTCAACCAATGCACGTTGAGTTTGAGTTATTTTTTAAATCTTGGATGCAAGATAAAAATGTTTATTTAGTTTCTGGTAGTGATTTAGAAAAAATAGAAGAACAAGTTCCAGAAAATATTTTATTAAAATGTAAGGGTATATTTTCTTGCATGGGTAACGAGTATTGGAAGGATGGTGAGCTAGTTTACCAAAAAGAATTTGAGCTTGATGATGATGCCCTTGAATGGTTAGGTTCTCAAATTGATAATTCTGAATTTGGCTATAGAAAACCACCTCATTTCGAGTTCAGGTTTGGTAGTATTAATTTTAGTGTGGTAGGTAGAGGAGCATCTAAATATTTGCGCGACTTTTACTATACTTGGGATGAAGCGAGAAAAGAAAGAGAGGGTATAGCCAAAGAATTTAATAAAAAATTTAAAAAGAAATATTCAGTTGAAGCATTGCTTGGAGGAAAAATCTCACTTGATATTCAAAAAATAGGAGATGACAAAGGTCAAGTTCTTGAACATTTGACACATGATACTACAATATTTTTTGGAGATAGGTGCTACGAGGGAGGTAATGATTTTGCTTTGGCTAAAAAGTGTAATACTTATTGGCAAGTAGAGGGATGGCAAAATACTAAACGTATCATAGAAAAAAACTACAAATGAGTAAACAGCAAATAATCGGATGGTGGGTTATAATATTTTTTTTAATTATAGGTAACTGTATTCTGGCCGCTAAATATTTAGTATGACATACAAAGAACTTTTATTTAAAATGGCAAAGAGAGGTATGCTTACTCTTTCTAATGAAAAAGATGGGCGGGGTTTATTTTGGGCAGGAATGAACAATATGGAAACCCTTGATAAAGAGTTTGACTGGAAAGATTTTGAAGGAGAAGATCCTCCCGACAAAGAATATTATATAGACAAGCAGGGCCGCAGACAGGAGAAGTATAATGGCTATGAATATAGCCAGCCGATGTTCGCGCAAAGAAATAAAATAGAAGAATGAACAAAAAAAGGCCAAATAATTTTCATCCACGCGAGGCTTTAATTATGAAAGAAAAAACGCCAAATAATTTTATTGCACGCGAGATAAAGCCAATAGAAGAAAATTTTATTCCATATACAATAGAAAGTTTCATTGAGTCAATGAACAATGGTGTATATTATATAGACTATCAAATATGATTATCAAAGCTAGAGTGATGACTAAACCTAAAGCTAATACTTGCGATCCTCAAGGTGCTGTCGTTCAGAAAAATTTGGAAGGTATGGGCATCAAATATTTAAAAAAAGTTAGCATAGGAAGATATATTGAACTCCAAGTAGAAGATGCACCAGACGAAGAAATTAAATCTAATATACAAGAAGCGATAGATAAATTATTATATAATTCTATCATAGAAGATTACGAGGTTATTTATGAATGAAAAAACGCCAAATAAAAAAATATCGCGAGATAAAATATTAAATATATTAAATAAAATACAGAAAAGGCAAAATCAAATAAATTTTGACTCTGAAGGTGCAAGGATGACTCTGGCAGAAATAATCGCATCAGAGCTTGAATTATGAACAAAAAAACGCCAAATAAAATTTTATTAGCGGCAATTTTATTATTGTCGTCAACAATATTATTACACGCGAGAAATATAGATCCTGACGTTGAAATTAAAATAAATGGCTTGGTTTGCTCTAGTTGTGCTATTGGAATTAAAAATAATTTTAAAAAAACTAAATTGATTAAAGAAATTAAATTTGATACAAAAAAACAGATATGTCTTATTGAATATATTAATATAGAAATACATCCCAGCGAGATAAGAAGGTTAGTTAAAAATGCTGGTTATGAAGTTAATTCGATTAAATGGTTAAAGAAAAAAGAACCAAGTAGATACAACAAACCTTAATGTGTAAAAACAAATACTGTTTTGACGATACTTGCAAAGGAGAATGCGAGAGCAAAAATAAAACAAAATGACTAGAAACCTCGACTGTCAAACAAAGCAGGGACGCAAATTTATTGCAGCACAATATGACACCACTAATATTTTAAAAAAATTATTTAAAAATTTTGATTTCCTTCATACATCTGAAGATTCTCAAGAAGAAGATTGCTACATATATTACAATAAGAAGTTAAGTGGGGTTGCTGAGATTAAATGTCGCCCATACATAAATAGGAGAGACAAGATTCCCTACAAGCTGGAGACAATTAAACAAAGATACAACAATGAGTATTTAATTACCAAAACAAAAATTGACAACTTGAGATCAATTAGCCTTGCCAAAAAAATTCCATCGTTCGTTTTTCTCAATTTGCCATCCGAAAAAAAGATAGTTCGATTTAAGATTACTGACGATAATGGCAAGTGGACTATACCAGTTCAGTCACGCATGACTCGCACCATGTATAGTTGCAATGACTACAAGGGAACAACCGAGAGAGAAAATGCTTTTTTGCCGCTGAATAGCGATGCAGTAAAAGTCATAAACTATTGATAATCAGTAGCGAAAATTTTTTTTCACTTTTTTTCAAAAAAAGGGGTTGACGATGTTAATTCCAAGTAGTAGGATTGTCTCGTTGCTATGATTACTAAATCAGTTGATACAAAATCGTTGAAGCAGTCTGAGGACTTCACTTCTTATTCTTTCGGCATCAAAGAGAGTGGCTTGGCCCATATCTTCAATGTCCTTCGCAATCAGTTATACTCTGACAAGATTCTTGCAGTCATTCGTGAGTATAGCGCAAATGCCTTGGACGCTCATGCCGAGTTCGGAAATCAAGACACTCCAATCCAAGTCACGTTGCCAACAAAGTTAAACTTAAATTTTGAGGTTCGTGATTTTGGCAGAGGTTTGACTGAGCGTGAGATTGGTGAAATCTACGCTATGTATGGTGAAAGCACCAAGAGAGGAACTAATGAACAGATTGGTCAACTTGGGTTGGGTTCAAAAAGTGGATTTGCTTACGGTGATAATTTTGTTATTACATCGTGGATAAATGGTAAGAAAACTGTTTACAATGCTTTTCTTGACCCTTCCAAAGTAGGTCGTATTGCCAAGATGGAGCAAGTAGGTTCATCTGAGCCGCAAGGCATCAAGATTTCCATTCCTGTTTCAATTGATGATGTAGACGCATTTAGAGAGAAGTCATTTAGCCTTTATGAAAGATTTGCGGTTACTCCAGAAATTGTTGGTGTTAGTTCAGAAGAATTAGAATCTAATTTCAACCCTAAAAAGATTCTAATTGAAGCTAAAGATAAGAGTTGGCAGATCACGAATAATGTTCGATATAGTAGCGTTGGCTCATTTGTGGTTATGGGTAATATCGCATACCCTCTTGAGCGGAGTTCTTTGAACCTGAGTTATGGAGATACGCGCCTTCAAATGTTAGATTCTTGTGGTGTAATTTTAAATGTGCCGATTGGAGAGGTAGAAGTTGCCGCAAGTCGTGAGGCATTGCAATATACCGATAGCACCAAGGCAGCAATTCTGAAAAGGCTTGACAAATTTTTGTCTGATTTACCTAAAATTCTTTCTGAGAGTTTTGATAATTGCAAAACATTATGGGAGGCAAAGAATTTATTTGCCAGCACATTCTCTCATGGAGGTTTCGGATATGCTTTGAGTAATATTGTAAAAAAGAATAGTATTGTCTGGAATGGGAAAACTTTATCTAATATATGGTTTGATTTTTCTAACAATAAAGCCAAAGGCGCATCATGCCATATTTATGGCAAACCAAATTATTTCAATAGTTACAACTCAAAAGGTAAACGTGTAAAAAGCGGAATTGACAACAAGCTAACAGCACAACCAGACAAGAAAATTTTAATCGTAGAGAACGATTTGAATTTGGAAAGAGGTATGTTCAATCGCATCACTCCACTCTTGGAGGATTATGATGGTCGCCCATCTGACATGAAGAAGTATGATGCGGTTTATCTTGTTGATTTTGGGCCAAACAAAGATCAAGTCATTAAAGATTTGAATTTTGACGCACCAATGACAAAAATTTCCGAGTTAGAACCAGTTAAATTAACTACGATTTATCCTCGTTCCGCTACTGCAAATATTAATTCTCACGGTGTTACCGCTGACAAGAAAAAGCATCAAAGCCTTGAATTTACTTTTGATTATAGTTGCAACAAAGGTTCGTATGAGAATCAAAGGAGTGCCTTCTTCAAGGCTGAAGCAGTTAATTTGAATGAAATCAAGGACGGTATTTATATTGAGCTTGACAGATTTTGGGTTGACTTTGACGTAAAAAATCGAGAAGTGCATCCTCATGCCATCAAATCTTTCCTTGAAAAGCTAAACAAGCACCTTGGAATTTCAATGCCCAAAGTCTATGCTTTCAAATCTAAATCGGTGCATAAGGTTCAAAACAAGAAGAACTGGACAACTTTGGCTGAGTGGGGTTACAAGCAAATGCTTGACTTTGTTAAGCGCAACAATAGTGGACAGTTGATAAAAGATATTGAGCATCTTAAAGCGCATTATCAATATGTTCGTCAGCAAGACCTTGAAATTATTGATCTAGTAAATTCAAGGCGTGATTTTGGTAGACAAGATGATAAGAGCAATAATTTTGAAAAATATTTAGAAAAAATTGTTGTTGAGGACTCGCTGATGAAAAAGTATTTGAACGCTTGGAATGATATGCGTCCAACTAAAAATCAAGAAAAGCAGTTGGAGGTTTTGAGTCATGTCGATGGAGGAGGTTCTTATCGTGATTTAAATATTGATTTAGCTTCACGCATTGAGAAATTAGACTTGAATCCTACTCACAATTTATTTTACTTGGTTGATCAAGTTATGAAACGATACGATTTGCTATCAGCAGTAGAATACCATACCTACAATACTAAAAAGATAGAAAAATTATGGACAAAAATTGTTGAATACGTTAATTTAATTGACGTAACAGTTGTAAGCAAAAAGAACAAGTAAGTGTAAATTATTGAAGAAAGATTATGATACCATATATCCTGACAAATGAAAGTCTAACGGTCATTCTTAACGGCAAATCGTTAACAATGAATGGAGACAATCCCTCGTTTCGTGCCGCTACTGATGCGTTACAAGCGGAGGATTATGAGAGAGTCGAACAGTTGTTCGATACGAGTAAAGCAGTTGCAGATTATTCAGAAGGTAATGTTTCTGTAAAAGATGGACTGGTTTATTACAAAGGTGAAGAAGTTCACAATTATTGCGTGGATAAGATTCTTCACTTCATGGTTGAAGAACTACCGTTTAAGCCACTTGTCAGGTTCTTCGACAAGTTAATGAGCAATCCTTCTCGTCGTGCTGTAAATGAGTTGTATAGCTTTCTTGAGCATAAGGCAATGCCAATTACACCAGACGGCAATTTCTTGGCATACAAGGGAGTCAAGGACGATTATACCGATTGGTATAGTGGCAAATTCAATAACAAAGTCGGTGAGACTTTGGAGATGGTTCGCAACAATGTTTGCGATGACGCTCAAGTAGGTTGTTCTTATGGTTTTCATGCTGGTAGTTTAGATTACGCTGAATCATTCGGTAATGGAGGTCACTTGATGGTTGTCGAGATTGACCCTCAAGACGTAGTTTCGGTTCCTAATGACTGCGATTGTCAGAAGTTGAGAACGTGCAAATACAAAGTGGTCGATCACTTCAAGACGAAGATGCCTGACACTATTTGCGACGAATACTACGATGACTCCGAGGACGAGGACTACGATAAGGAAAGCTACGATGCTGGTTACGATGCGGCATACAAGGAGATCGTAGGAGGTTAAAATAAATTCCCCCCATAGCATAGCAACAAATGGGGAGTGCGCGAAAGCGCACTCCCCAAATTTAACGAAGAAAAAATAATTTAAAATTTAATTAAAACATGAACCAATTTGAAATGAAAGAATTGCTCTACGGAGAACATCCATCAACGGTAACAGCCGCACCACATACTTCAATCGACCACTTGAAGTCAATCGTATCTTGGGAAACAAATACAGAGGTTAAGAGGAATACAGATATTCCTGACTCACAAAAGATCGCAAAAACTAGCACTCACGATTTTCCAGAGGGAGTGACAGTAAGAACTAATAACATGAAGAATGGCACTATTACTGTTTATTTTCATGGAGAAAAAATTAAAAGGAGTCATTGGACTTATCATTCGTCAAAATTGATTGTTAGTTTTCCAAGAGTTTTTAATCACGGTAATATTAAAAACAATTTTACTTTCAATGGAGAATTGCCAAAAGATATGACATTTATTCACATGAGTAATATATTAGAATACATTAAGCATGAAGCAAAAAAAATGTATGGTAAAATTAGTTGAAATTGGATTTAATTAAAGTATTATCAGTATAATGGGTATGTTTGATACAGTCGAGGTTCATCGTAAGTTGCCGCTAAAGGCAAATGATAAAGTAAGCTCCAAGGATGTTGCTGCTTTAAATAAAAAGTTTTCTTGGAAGAAAATGGAGTTCCAAACGAAATCATTAGATAGTTGTATGGAACATTTTAAAATAGCAGTAAATGGCAAATTATACATTCAAAGGCAAAAGTATAAGGAACCAGACCCTAGAAAATATCAAGGCAAAAAATCATGGGCAGACTTTCCATGTTTAGAAGTGGATGGTAAGCCTTGGTTTGAGTCAGCACCAAAGGTTCCAACTTCACTATACTTCTACACCAATGTCGAATTACGCAAGGATAAAGAATATTGGCTTGAGTTTGAGGCTATTTTTCTTAAAGGTAAACTACATGAAATTAAACAGATTGCGCTTGAAGAAATAAAGCCGCAAGAAGTAGTTGAAACAAAACCTGTTTCAGAAAAACCACTCAGAAAATTATTTAAAAAAATTATTAAATTTGAACAAGGTTTCATAAAATGGCAGCAAAAAGTATTACTAGGAAACAAGTGGTAGATTTACGAAATATTCTGGAGAATCATTTAATTCCATTCGTAAATATTGTCAATGAATGCTGCGAAGTATTTGAGGGTGAATACGAAGATTACATTGGAGAGTGGTTCTTCACTCCAAACTCAGGGCTAGACGAGAAAATGCCGATAGAGTTCATGGGTTCAGAAAAAGGTCAATCAAAAATTTTAGAACTTTTAAGGTTCATAGAAATAGACGAAGCAGATTTAATTTAAAAAATATGGCAGGTAAAAAAACATCATCAAATAGAAGGTCGCTAAACGAAAAAACTAACCTCAAAGGTCGTCATGCGAAGAATAAGTCGTCAGCACAAAAGAGTAGTAAAAACTATCAGAAACCGTATAGAGGTCAAGGACGATGAAATTTGACATACCAATTCACTTCGACATTCCCAATCAAAATGAGGTTGTTGTTAGGGCGAATATTCCTAACAGTAAAGTGAGGGAAATTGTTCAATCATTTTTTGATAAAAAAGATTACAACCAGAGGCGTAAATGGCTGAAGAAAAATTTAGATGAAATTAACTTAAATACTATATGAATGTAAAGCTCATATCATTAACCCAACCGCATGATGACAATATGAATTGTGAAGATTTAATTGCTTATTGTGCGCGAGTGAGCAACCCATCAAATCAAAATAATACTGCTACTGCACCAAAACTATTAGGCTATTTAATTAAGCATAAACATTGGTCGCCATTTGAGATGGCAAGCATGACGCTTGAGATTAAAACGAGCCGAGCGATTGCTGCTCAAATTTTGCGGCATCGAAGTTTTAGTTTCCAAGAATTTAGTCAGCGATATTCTGTCGCTCAAGAGTTGGAGGAAATTGAATTTAGAAAGCAAGCAGAAAAAAATAGGCAAAGCAGCACCGATCAATTTGTTGATGGTTTATTTTTAGCAAAAGTTCGTGAACATTTAGGTAGATCAGTTTCGCTATACAATGAGGCAATTAAACTTGGAGTAGCAAAAGAGTCAGCAAGATTGTTATTGCCACTTACAACGGAGACTACAATGTATATGAGCGGAACTATTAGATCATGGGTTCATTACATTGATTTACGTTCTCAAGAAGATACGCAAAAAGAACATCGCGATATTGCAAATGCTTGCAAGGAAATTTTTATCGAAAATTTTCCAAACATTTCTCTTGCCTTAAAGTGGAAAGAAGCGTAAACTATTATTGTGAATTATACTTATGGTTTAGTCTGCATATCCGAAAAGCTCAAAGCTGAAAACAAAGATTGGGGCTTTAAATCCATGACTCGCAAAGGGTTCTTGGATTGGCGCAAGAAATATGCTAATGGTAAATGCAGTTTTACTGCTGAGTATTTACTAGAAGAGCGTATTATTCATAATATTCGTTTGACTCAGCGTATCTTAAATCATTGTGCAGCAAATGATATATTTCATTATCGACTTTCATCAAAGTTGTTCCCGTTGGTAACGGACACAACTTTGAATCTGTCAATAGATAATTTCACAAATTATTCTGATATATTAGTTGAACTCAAACAAATCGGAAAAATTGCAAAAAAGCATGGCATTACAATTTCAATACATCCAGATCAATTCAACGTATTGGCAAGTAAACGTCCCGATGTA
>VMHT01211535.1_pt1 | contig 15571 bp, 7 predicted proteins | sample 4693611 | NCBI WGS metagenome assembly VMHT01 (sample SAMN12280063, study PRJNA550983) | marine metagenome | isolation source: seawater sampled from same location over 5 years 0.02-0.2 micron viral filtrate | place: USA: collected off the coast of southern California halfway between the port... ... | reverse complement strand
CCACAAGATGTTCTTTTTGTACTGCTCGGATATCTGCATTGTAGATACCATCTTCATCAGGATTGGTCGAAATTTGAAACACACCGTCTTGACGTTTGGTGTTGAAATTGTTTGGATTGATAGGCAAACCATCTTGTTGAAGCAGAGTATAAAATTGATCAGAGTCTGTGAGATCATCACCTATGGTATTTTCCTTGACAAACTTAATTGACTGAGCAGCTGGTGACAGTGATATCACAGCATCATCATTCCATCCTTGTGTGCTCCAAAACAAAAATTCTTTTACACTGAGATCCCAATTTGCTGTTTGTTCTAGTTCATTGACAAAGTCATCAAACACAAATCCCTCTAGTTCTAAAAATCTTGCATATCCAAACAAGAAATCTGCAACTTCTTGTATGGTACTGAACTGTTGGCCATATGGTATTGTGGTCACTGTGGACTGAAAGTTTTTATATTTTTGCACACTCACGCCGCCCTGCAACGGAAGCACAGCACCAATTTCTGCCCAATTGCTTACATTGAAAGATTGTCCGCTGGATGTTTGTGCTAGTGCTCTATAAAATATTCCTGCATTTCTAACAATGCTACCTTTGTTGTAAAATCCACCTGCTTGCCATTCAGTGAAAGATTCCGTTGTGGCACCTATTCGGATTGTGCTGGACGAGACTGACGGTTTAGGTTGATAATATTTGAAAGTTCTTGCAAAATTTGAATACCCAGATACTTTGTAACCAGATGAAGTCTTTTGCACAATCACACCGCTGTAACTGGCAGTCACCACAGGTGCACTTTTGTACAATAATATGTCAAAGTTTTCTTGTGGGAGAAACACGCCTTGTGAAGTGCTCTGAGGCGACACACTGCCCACAGCAACTTGTAGGTTGTCTTTGTTGGTGAAACCTCCAAGTTTATAAGATAGTTGCACAGACACATTGTTGAATCTTTGCGAAATGTAGTTGTTGGCATCATATCCTAGATGTTTAACATAATCTGACACTGTGTTGATCCAACCAGATGTTTGTGTGGTTGTGGTTGGCAATATGTATTGTGTGATGTCTTGTCTGTACAGATTGTTGTACACATATTGTCCAGCAATGTTTTTTGTTGCCCGTTGTGTGTCAAACCACAAACCTGCATATTTGCCGGGTTTGGCTAGAAACTTGGCTGATTGTTCAGCAAATTTATATGAAGAAGATCTACGCCATGCAGTTTCAGCTGGTGCGTGATCTCCGTATTGCCAATTTTTTTGATGACTGGCATCAACAATGTAAGAAGCATTCAGTATTCCTGCTGACAGCGGAGACAACAAATTGCCGTTCTCATCAATTGGCAAAATATTTGTAACATCAGGTTTTGCATACTTTGCATAGTACCCTTTGCGTGTGCCATCTGCAATAAATCCTTTGGCGACATCATCCCACAACACAAGGTTTCCACTGGTATAAGGACTTGCTCCATATCTACCATCCCACCAACCGGGTTTTTTAGTAAAATCAAAAATTTCCCATGGTCTACTGTGCGGAGCATCTGTGTTGAAAATTTGTTTGTATATGCCTCTCCAGTATCCAGGCAGTGCAGAACCATCAACTGAATTTCTGTAATCAGAAAAGTTCCAAGTCAATTCGTTGTCTGCTTGATAAGTGTCGTTTGTGCTGTAATCCACAGCAAATGTGCCAGACCATGCAAAGAAGTCTTTGGCAAAAAGATCTATCACTTCATTGTTTGAATAATCATTGTCTTTGTAAAACCTATATTCAACATCAATGGTGTCATCTAAGTAGGTTGTTTGGATGTTGTTGTAAATTCTTTTTTCAAATTCTAAAAGAATATCATCTCGTAAATCGCCATATGCAATAGTGATGGATCCGTCATGCCCTCTGATCACACTGTATCCCAATCCATCACTGGTTTGATATGTGTCATCAGTATACTTCAAAGGCTCATATGATGGTGCCAAACCAAGTTTTGTTGGAGTAGCAGGAATAAAGTTACCATCAGTGGTATCATATTCAACAATTCGTATGATGTCATTCACTGATGTGTTTGTTTTGATCTCGATTCCGTGTTGATTGGATGAGTCATCGATATTGGTAAATTCATAGTCTACACCATGCACCAATTGCACATTGTTGAGATAGATGTACACAGATCTTTTGGATAGATCATTTAGGTTGTGTGCTGATGATATTGGATAGTTTATTACTTCCTCATCAATCACTGTGTAGGTTGTTGCATTTTTTGAAACTCCAGTGCCCATCATGTCTGTGTCATAGAATGGCATGGTAGAATTTTTGTTTGCATTTATTAACTGTAAAATTCTATCTAAGTTTTCTTCCACAGTGTCATCTAAAGATATCTCATTGATGCGTTGTATGATATTTTGTTTGATTTTTTCATATTCTCTGCCCGCAAATCTCATTGCTTTGGTTAAATTGATCACATCATCTTTGATTAAAATGTGTGCAAGAGGATCACTGCCGGAATGTTGCATGATGAGAGATCCATAATCAAATATGTTTGGCAAGTCTCTTGAATTGTTTGCTCCATTAACCACACCTGTAAAGTCTGACAATTCGTTGACTGCTAGACTGTAGTGTTTGATCATGTCGCCAAGGGTAAATTTTGAAACATTTTTATTCTGTGCATTGCGTTGCAGTGATACTGGCACCTCAAAAAATCCTGTGCCTGATGGTGTTCCAACTGTGGAATGTGCCTTGACTGTGATCACATCAGATGTGGTCATCACATCATCTGTTTTGACATACATTCTTTCATTGATGGATTCGATCACATAATCATTGTACAATGTGCCGTTTTTATACACTTTGACTGAGAGATCAGCAAGTGTTTGTGGATTGTTGTAATGATCGATTTCAAAATAATGTTGTTTGGTGTTGCTTTCATATATTTTGATTATTCGTTGACTGTTGGCCACAGCAAATTTTTGCCAGTTGTTTTGACTGATAAGATCAGTGGAGCCATTTCTGTATGTGTGGAAATGGTACTGTCTGATGTTTTTTTCAACTATGGTGCCGTCGTCTATATATTGGAATGTGTCTGTGTTGAATGTATCATTAAGACGAAGATCATTCACAAGTCCTAGTCTTTCAAAAATTACATTTGTGCCATACACTGTGTCTGGTGTGCCTTGAGTGTCAGTGGCCACTTCAAACAATGTGGTGCCTGTGAAATTAGTCGATGGATATGTGGACAAGTTGCTGAGCGATATGTGATTGTCATCAAACACATCAATCAGCGGTTTTTGATTTACTTTAGTTTTTTGTTGTGAAAGGGTCCATAATCCATTTTCTACGTGATATGTTTTGCCTTGATTGGTGCCACGTCTAGCAACCACAGACAACATTTCTTGTGCTGTGAGTGCTTCGCTTAAAATAAGTTGTATCACTACAGTACTGTCTAATTCGTTAGCTACCTGCACAAAATCCACAACAAATATTTTACGTTGTTGTTCAGGGTCGTTTGTAAAGATGATGGTATCACCTTTTTTAAGTTCAGTGTTGTTAGCAAAATAACCTTCTTGACCTTGCACATCCGACAGAGCATCAGTGGTTTGTGTGTCAATTACATCAACCAATCTTCCTGTGTTGCCGTGATTGAAAAGTTCTATGTTGGGTAAAAACTCCACAATAGGACGCTTGGCTCTGATCTGTTCAGTCAATGTGACAGTGGTGTTTAATTTTTCTTCTGTGAGTCTGATAGCATCAATGTGGCACCATCTGTTTGCCCTTGACCAGGCATTTAGATCTTGAGACGAACGATTGATTGTCCAATAGTCCAGTGAAGAACTTTGTGAAATTGAATTGTCAAACCCTGTGGTGTCAAATCCAACTACCCCAGCTTCATCCCAAACTTCTCCTGTCTGTACACCGTATGATTCAACCACTTCATGATTTGCTGTGTCTGTAAATGTTATAAAGTCTCCAACACCGTCGACAAAATATTTTTTGTTTGAAAACGATGCAGTGCCGTTTGATGTGATCTGCACATTGATTGTGTCTGTCAGCGCCACGCCTGAAGCATCTGTAAATTTTGTACAACCTATTATATTTTCAGCAGGATCAAATGCAACCAAATCTAAATCTTTGACAATAATTCTACCTTTCATGTCAACATGATTAGCACATTGGTAGAACAACACAGTGTCAATGTTGGAAGAAGAATCATTGCTAGGCACTGTGAGAGTGACTGTGCCTTGAATTGCACCGTTGTTTTGTACATGTTCTTCTGACACTTGATCAGCAGTGCCTGTGCCGTATTGTGTTTTGATATAGAAAGGATGCCCAATAGCATCCACTTCAAATTCATATGTACAGCCTTTGTACACCACAATGTCAGGATTGGATTGGCCAACTTTGTTGGAAAACACATAGGATCCAAGAGCATTGTTGGTTACTTTGATTGTGGATTTTGTGCCAGCACTGAGATCTAAAGTGATTGGCGATAAATTTTTTGAAATCCAATAGTATTGTCTGTAGTTTACCAGTTTGTCTGCATCAATTGGAGGTGCGTAGGCGTATGATTCTTGTTCCCAAAGTCTGTCGTGTTTGGTGTTGCTTCCGCCTTGACTGGCCACTTCATTCACAGCATCAATGTATTGTGAAGCAAAGTCAACATTAACTCCATCTGTAGTGTATGTTACTGTGGGTTCAAGTTGATAACTTTGACGTTGGATGGAACTTTCATCAAGATATATGTCAGTGTTTCTGTATGAAGGTCTGTATCTTTGACCTATGTATGCACTCAATCTATCCAGTACAGAAGGTTCAATCAGTTGATCAACAGTTGAATTTACGAACCTTTTGTTTTTTTCTGTTTGGAATATTTGTGGTAAAAGTTTAGATGAAGATCTAGTAGATTTGCTCATTAGTAGTAGCCTCCACTAGTAGTACCAGATGAACTTGAAGAACTGGCTGTGCTAGTGGATCCACTAGAAGTACCAGATGAACTTGTAGTGCTGGTTGCGGTGCTGGTAGCTGACACTGTGCCAACAGCAGAAGTTGTAGTTGATGCACTTGTCACCACTGTGCCTGTTGACTTTAGTTTTTCTGCAGACAGTGTGTTGATTATTTCAACATTATCCACAGTGGCTGAACTTATGAACAGTTCATTGTCTTCTGCAAACACTTGAAACAGTGATCCAAAACCAGATGTTGATTGAGCAGGCACTATTACCACAGTAAGTAGATCTGGTGCCAATTGATTGTGAATGTATGCCGCAAGTTCTGTGAAATAAAATGTTTCGCCAAAGTCCCAAAAATCAATTTGGAAAAAATTATCAATGGCACTGATTACATCTGATTTAATTTGGTTGTCACTCACTGCACTTGCTGGATTTTTAACAACTTTGAATTGAGCTTGTAGATTTGCATCAGCGCCTGGACCAAACAACAGTTTGTAGTCTCCAGGATTGAAAATTATTTCATCACTCACAGACTTGATGCCATCTAGTGATGACAGATACTGTGTTTCCAAATCAAAGATAGTTGGTGCAGATGGCTTGGCAGTGGATTGGTTTTTTCTCAACCAAGTTCTTAGATCAGCATCATAGGTTTTGGTCAATGCATAGATGTCAACTATGTTTGATATGCCGGGATCAATTCTTCTTGATCTTGAAGCACCATGGTTGTAATTGTAAATTAAATCCTGTCTGCCCTGCTTAGCAGTGTATCCTGTCACTGTGGATGTGGTGTCAGTGTCAGCATCATACTGTGAAAAAACATCATCGCTGTAAAAATAAAACAGTTGACCATCTGCATACACAGAAAAATCGCTGATGTCTGTATCTGCAGCTGCCACAACAAAATTTGTTTGATCAACCACATTCAATTGATCAAATCCTTCCACTGTCACTGTTTGAAAAAACACATATTTGTCTGGTACACTTTCAGTTGGAGCAACAATGGTTGTAAACAAGTCTGGATTGTCAATCACTCCATCATCGTCTGAGTCAAAAAATCCAACCTTGACTTTTCTTGTGTCATTGTACCCATCTTCAGCAGTGATGTTGCCAATAATCTGCCAATCGTAATCATAAGTGAGATTACTTACAAAATCAGAACCCACATTGCTTTTGGTTATTCTAATCTTGTCTTTGACTGTGAAGCCAGTTTCAGGATCAACAATTTTGGCCTTTGGATCAAAATAAAACTTATTTCTTGTTTTTGATTCAAACGTATATTCTGTTGTTCTATAAGTTACTGTGTAACTTACACCATTGGTTTCAAATTTTATCAACCAAGAATCATCTTTGTTGGTTTCTGTGGTGTCTCCTTGAAAAGACAAATTAAAGTTGCCTGATCCTAAATTTTCTTGTGACACAATGTTCCATTGTAGATTATCAACATCATAGCTGATTCCAAAATTTTTGTAGTCTATTACATTAGTGATGATAGATGACTTCAATGTATCTGTAACATAATCAATGAAAGCAGGAATAATTTCAGTGAATCTAGCATCACTAGGCACTAGATCGTTCAATATGATAGGACCTGTGCCGTCTCCAAGATCACCTTGTCCTCCATTGGAACCATCTAGGGTAATTGTTACTGGCTTACACCAAATCACATCTGCAGATCCTGGATGGCCGCCTACTCCTGTCATCTGTGTGCCAGACTTGACCATAAAGTGTGATCCCGATGTGGGTTCAAACTTCAACAATGATCCTTCTGTAACATATTTGAGGTTGTTGGTAGTGCTGGATCCTACACTGACAGCATTGCCATCACTGTCCTTCAAATAGCCTGTCACTTGATTGGTTGATTGTGTGGTTTTATTCCAAGTGGTGACTGGCGGTTCAACTCTGCCATAATTTTTGTAGTAAAATTGTTTCAATGCATTTGAAGTCAATGCATCAGACAGTGAAGTGTTAATGACTTTTTCCACATCATCACGTGTTGTGAACTGAAAATCAAATGTCTGTGTGCTTTCTTCTTGATACAATAATCCATCGTCTGCCACAATGTTGGTTTGCGAATACACACCTGTAGGATCAGTGATGTCTAAGAATCTTGACACGCCTGATGATGATCTCATCTGTGATTTAATTTTTGCAATTGATTGATTTTGTATGGTGGGTAAAATTTGATAATCTTCTGCTGTGATCATTCTGTTGTTGGTGTAGAATGATTGCGGTGCTTGTGTTTTGATGTCTTGTATGGACTGTGATGCCGCGGCATTGGTCACAGCAGATTGCAGTGATGCTGTGAAAGTGAGTGTGTTGGTTTGTCCATTCCTAGACACATAATCAATTTCAATTGAAATGTTTTGCATGTCGGCTGTGTTGATGTTGTAACTCAATCCATTGCTTTGTCTAAAACTGCATCTGAAGTTGCCTTGTGGTAAAGTTCCATACACACCATCTGAAAACACAAGATCAACTTGGTCATTGGTTTTTGTAACCACAGCAAATTGGTTAGTGATGTTATTGGCCAGTTCATTGTAAATGATGTTGTTGCCAACTATGGCAGGCACCTTGGTCCATCTCTGTTCCAACACTCCATTTTGATCAAGTTTGAACAAGAACACATCATCGTTGTTGATGTTGTTCTCTTGAATTGACACCACTGTGTTGGGTGCTGTGTTTTTAATTGAAAAGTCCTGGGATTGCAGTGTGCCTTGTCTGAAGTGGAAAAAATATCCTGTGTTGTTTGATCCAAATCCTCGGTTGTCATTTCTGTACAACACGCTCATGGAGTTTCCTGCAATTGGTGGCTCTTCATATATGAATGTTTCATTAGCAAATGAACACGGCACCACTTCAAAATCCATGTTGACGCCGTTGATGTTTTGTGAGAAAGGAATTACTGGTAGGCCAAGATTGGCTCCATTTATTCTGTACAGTTGTGTTTGTATGCCAGCAATGGTGTCACTCATTTCAGGTTTGTTTACAAATTGCCCTTGTGGTAAACTTGCATTGAGCACAGCATTGAATTGATCAAGGAAATTGTCATTGGTCAAATCATTCCATAGTATAGCAGTGTTGGAAATGTCCTGTCCATTTGAATCCAACACACTTTCTGTGGTGGACACAGAAGTAATTTTTAAAAACCCTGATGCGGCTGTGTTTCTTTTTGGCTGATATGATATCAGCCTTGCCAGTCTCAGCACAGATTCTTTGCGTTCTGCAAGATCAATGAAGTTTTCTCTGGCATTGAGATCAACACGATATGAAATAGACTGTGCCACATATGATATCATATCAATCAATGCCACATATTCTGATGATTCAATGAAGTCATTGAACGACTCAGGATAGTTCAATTGAAGATAGTCTATCAGTGTTCTTCTGATGGTATCAAAATCGTAAGATTTAAAATCTGCTTGTTGGAAAGTGCGATATATTTGTTGCCACACTGTGTTGGCCAAAAGACTGTTTTGTCGGGTGTTAGAAGCCATATAGAATATTTATTGCAAACAATATGTGACCTGTTAATAATTTGTGGTTTGGTTTGAAAAAACTTGGCTAGGACCTTGCAGTAATCCTTGATTTTGGTCAAACAACAGATTAATTGTCTCGCCTATGGCATAACCAATGTACAATACAGTCATTCTAACTGATAAACCGTGATCAGACTCTTGCACTTCAATTTGATCCAGTGTAACTCTAGGGTCATAGTTGACCACTGATTCAACATCTTGAATCACTAAATTTTTTGTTTCATCATCCAGTGGGTCAAACACATACAACCATATGTTGGTGCCGAATTCAGGATTTTCAAGTTTTTCACCTTTGCGAATGTTGAAATGATTCAACAAGTCCTGTTTGACCAATTCAATATCATACAGTTTGGGATCTTTAAACTCTCTGCCTTGCGTAGAAAAGCCTTTGAAAATCTGTGTGTTTACAGATGTTTTCTTTGTTTGCTTTTGATTTGTGAAGTTTACAATTGCCATCAGTTATATTTAATCTCCTACAAATACATCATTGTTTCTGCAGATGCCTAGCATTATGGTGTAAACCTTGAGTCTAGTCCGGTTTCTTCTCTATCTGTTTCTTGTGGACGTGTAAACAGTCTGCGTTTGTTTTCGTGTTCAGCATATGGTTCTTGAGTGGGCACACGCTTCATGATTGATTTAGTTTGGTTTACTCCAACATTATCGAAAAGGCTTAATTGTTGCACAACAGTAGCTCCAACATGACCAGATACTACTGCATCTGCATCCAAGTCTGTTGTAACGCTTTTGACCAAAAAGTCTGTGCCTGCAAAAATATCAACATTGGTGCCTACCTCAATTTTTCCGTTTTCTCCTGCATATAATTTGTAGTCCACCCCTGCTTTCTGATTGATGTTTGATTCTGCAATCATTTCAATATTGGCCTTTGCATCAACATGCACTCTACCTGTGGTGGCTGATGCTGTTGAATTTACAAGATTAGCTCCTGCATTTTGCCCAGTGGCTTTGATGTTGACATTTCTACCTGCTTCAATGTTGACATCACGTTCTGCACGCATGTTGAAATCGTTGTCTGTGTGTACACTTACAGAGTCTTTGGCATAGATGTCAATCTTGCCGTCTTTTGAAAATTCAATCCAAGCAGTGCCATCATTGTTGATGATGTATGCCAAACCTTCTGTGTTGTGCAACAACAACTGTGCTCCAGATCGTGTTCTCAAACGAATCAATTCATTTTCAATTTCTGTTGCATTGGCGGTGCCTTCTCTCAACACCGGTGTACCGTCGTCCATCACAAATGTGTTACCGCCCAGTCGCGAATGTGCAACTTTAGCAAAATCAAATTCATCGCCTGAATCACCATATATCTTGCCATGTCTGTTGATGGCATTTTGTTTGACAGTTTGCTGTCCTTCAAAGTCAATGGGTCCAGGAGTTGATATTCCAAACACCTGAGATGGTGTTTCACGTCTTGCTGATGAGGTTGTAGTGCCACGCACATCATCTTTAGCCAATCCCTGTTCAATCAGTGTGTCAGTGTGTGGTGCATGCACTGGTCTCACTGTGAATGCATTATCGTCTCTAACTTTTTGATTGATTCTTCGAACATTTTCAGATTCAGCCTTCCGCTGTGCTTCTGCCACAGGTGCTGATTCCAATGCTTCTGTGTCATTGTATTTTGTAACTTGTTCTGCATTGCCCACAAACTTGCCGGCACCAATGCCTGGTGTCATGTGATTCATAAAATCTTCATACACACATCCAATCCAATATGCATTATTAGGATTGCCGTCTGCAAACAGCACCAACACTTTGGTGTCTACATCTGGTGGCACCATCCAAAAACCGTATGACTTTTGTGTGTTGGCAAATTCTCTATCTCCAGCAGAAGTATCTCTCAGTGGTGTTTGGCCAGCAAAAGGAGAACAGTAAGAACAGGGCACTGTGGTTGCACTGGCATTTTTGTCATCGTATTTGCCATGCAGATCAGGAATATGCACAAACAGTCTGCCCATCCTGTTGACATCAGTGGGATTTTTGACATAGCCAATATAAGGACCGGGATTGAGTTTGATCTCCTGTTCAAGATCTGTGTATTTTTTTGATCTATTTTCTGCCATTTTTTTTATTTGTTATATAAATTTAACCTATTGTTGTTTTTTCGTACCACTGTTTCGGCGCTATTGTCTTTGCGAAACTTTAATTTTTTCAAGTAGTTTGACCTATTATCATTAGTTGTCACACCAACATTAAGGTTATTGTCGGCGTTTACATCGAATCCACGTGCTTTCATTGCATTTGTATTAGTTTTTGTGACATTGTTACCGGTGTTGTCGCCTGTCACTGAACCAGTAGATAATACACTTTGTGCTTGATACTCTAAAATTTGATCTTGATACACAGTACCTTTGAATTTCCCTCCTGGATTATTAGCAATTGTATCTGTGCCAGGTGTCTGACCAAGATTTTCTCTTTCTTGATCTGTGGCTTGATGACGCATTCTCACCATCTGCAATACATTTGTAAACACACCGCCAGTAAATCTTGATTCGCATATGAACACTTTGTATTTGCCTTCGAAGAATGCCGCATCTTGTATTTTGAACAGTCCTGTTCGGTCATCAAGATCAGTAGGTGTTTTAAAATCAACCTGCACATACACTTCATATTCATCTCCAGTCACTGCACCAAATCTATCAATGCTAGGAGATCCTTCCTCAAACGAGTCTGCATAGGATTTGTTTAGCACACTTTTTTGTTCAATCCACACAGGATCACCAATTATTTCCATCGTGGTGACTAACAAGTCAGCGGACGGGTCTTGTATTATTTGTTCGAAAATAGTTGCAACTTCGCCGTTGACCGTGTTGAGATCAGCAATGAATCCATCTTTGTATTGTCTTTCTGCTTCTTTTGAAACTTGGGTGGTGCCTAGACCTTTGGCTCCTGTGGTGTTTTCTTCTGTGCTCTCATTTGGCTGATTGCCAGAATTTGTGCTTGTTGATGCATCATCATTACCACCTTGTTTAAAATAAGGTATAGCTTGATAAAAAGCAAACTTATAGGTTACATTAAAATCAATGATGTCCTTGTTTTGGCCAGTGTACAAATATTGATACTTTCTAACTGGAATCACATTGCTGGCAAGATCAGTGGCTTCTTTTTTGAAATAATTGGCAGTGGCTTGAAATCCCCTCAATACCCATATGAATTCATATTGAGGTCTATTGCCGCCACCTCCTTCTTTGGTTATATCAATCTTTAGTCTTGTTGCTGTTCGCAATGCCTTTAAAAATTCTTTGTTGCCTTTGGGTTCACCGTTTTCATCAAATTGGTTGCGATAAAAATCACTTTCTCTCACCACTGCTTCAATAAAAGCTTGCATGGCTGTGCCAGCAGGCACAGTGACCTCACGCAGATTTTGTGATCTAGCCGACGGTGATTCAACATTAGATATGTTGAATACATTTGATGAGGATGAATTTACATCATAAGGAATCTTCGATTCTATTATTTCAGCATCTGACTCATCAATACCAAACGTATATACATCTGGGTCAATTATCCTTTTGTCTTGTTTAAGTTTTTTCAAAGTGTCATTATGCTTGTTGAAAAAATCTTCACACAGTTCTCCTACTGTGCTACCATTGACAGTTATGGTTTCTTGGGTAACACCATGCAGTTCTGTGGTGGCTAAATGTGTGGCAGGCCTTGCCTGTACTTGGTAAGTGGTTACTCCCGCTTCCACCCGCATTTCTATTGCATATATGTGTATCGGGATAAACCTTGAGGAATTGCCGAGGCGTGCTCCTGATGGATTTTGTTGGTCATCGACGCCTTGGAATTCAATTTGTAATGAGAACACTGCTTTGAGATGATTGTCAAATCCCAGTCGATGTGCTGCCGTAATAATACTATCAATAAAAGAGGTGCCATATGGTTCAGTGACATCAAACATCACATTGAACACTGTGCCTGATTTTCCTTCAGATGTAGGCGACACAGTGTTGCGAATCACAAGATTGTCTATGTAGTAATCATTATCCCCTGCCCCTGTAAGGCCTTTGCCTCCACTACGAGCAATCATTAGTGAAGGTCCCCTATCGCCATTGTTGAATGCATCAGCAGTCATCATCGACAGTGTAATAATATAGTTGACTGGTTCAAAGTCATGCAAAGGGTTAACCCTAGGAGGAAGTTCCGATGGTTCGGCATTTGCAGTGGTGCTGGATTCAGCTGCCAATTGATTGCCGAAAGGTGCAAAATTGGTTTGTGGCGCACCCACAGCATTGATCAATGCATTGTTTTTTTGCACAGCATTGATGTCGTCAAGCACTAATTTGTTGGGAGCTGGTTTGGTTGTGTCGCCAGATTGTTTAAGGAATCCTTTGTCATCCACACTGGCAATTTTTTTGTCCAAAGATGTATTGCCAGTTGACTGGTAATTTTTAAGTCTGTTTGTCATGGTTAGATGCCCAGATATTTTTCTAGTGTGGTTTTTTTTGGTATGCGTATGGAAGTGCCTGCCACAAAATCATTGATTGGATCTTGGATTGTGTCCATGTTGCGGTGCATGAACACCCACCACAGTTTTGAAGAATTGTATAGATCATGTGCAAGTAGATCAGGCCTGTTGTCATAGAAAGAATCTATTTCATATAAAATGTCATCTGGTTCAAATGCAAATAATCGCTTGCTGAGAAATCCTAGTGTTTCGCCACCTTGGCTGGTGCTGTAGTATGGGGATGTTTTAGCATACTGTGCCATTAGATGAATCCACCGGAGTTGTTGTTACCACCTTTGGTCAATTTGCCTGAAGCAAAATCTTTGAGATTAAATTGCTTGGAAATTTTGTTGCGTGAGTAAACTGGCACCACAGTGATTGATATCAAAGAATCTGTTGGCACATAGTTTACGGATCCTGAGCTTTCCACTGCACTGGTCACATTGGAACCTTGTATGTATCCAGCATCTGCTGTGAGTCCAGGATCAAGAGTGCCTACCAGTGCTTCATTAATTGCTGATTGGTTTGGACCAGTCGGCACATTAACTCCAATGTAGTCAACCTGTTCCCTCAATTCAACTGTAAAGTTTGTGATCACAATGGGGACATCTTTGTACACATAATCACCATATCCGTTCAGTTTGCACACTGGTGGCGGATTGCCTGCATTGGTTCCTCCGCCATAATACATCTTGGTGACTGTTCTTAAAAAATGCAGTGTGGCTATCCAATTCAGTCCGTCATTTTTGTTCTGCACAGGAAATGCACCTGCAATGGTCATTTGATCAACCTGTGAATTTTGGTAGGCATAGTATGGATAATTGTTGTGCACCACTGAGCGAGCATCATATGCCGCAGAATGTGACATGTTGATAAAAGGTGTCACAGGAAATCTGATGCCTTTGAACTTTTTGAATGATTCAGGAAAAATAGGAGCATCTGCCATCAAGTCATTGTACACAGTGTCTGACACAGTGACTTTGACCGACCAATCACCTGTGGATGATGGTGCTCCCACATTGGACTGAAGATTGCTGTTGGAGTTTGAACTGAATATACCTCCCACTGGCAGTCCAGCTTTGGCCAATCTGTTGGCCACAGATCCTGCCGCTCCTGTGAGGAAATTTGACCCTTGATTTAAAAAATTGGAAAAAGATGCCATCATAAATATTTATTGCAAAAATTAAGCACATAGTTTATAATCTATACATGGCTGTCAATTATCTTAACAACAAGGACATGTTGGCTGAAATACACAAGTCAAAGTCCACTTACTGCTCTTTTATATCTGAAGAAGACAAAGAGTACGACATAATCCTTCCATCTGTGGATAAAATCAACATCCGCACTGTGGCACAGGCAAAACGAGATCGTGCAAAACGTATTTCAAAACGCACAGGCGAAACTGTCAAACCTCAAAGTTTCAACAAATACGATGTGGTGTTTAGAATCATGACTTTTGATCACATTCCCAACTCCAACAGGAAAAACAAACCCAAAACCATTGCAGACTCCAAGGCCAAATGCAATTTTCCTCCATTTCAACACTGGCGATACAACGATCAAGATGAACTGATCTGTGTGGGCAAATCACATTGGAAACATGGGTTAGAAAATGGAAAATTCTCAGTGGATCATGGCAAAATGACCAACAAATTGGCAAGGATGTTTCTACTGCTCACACAAAGATATGGCACCAGAGGCAACTGGCGTGGTTACACCTACAATGATGAAATGCAAGGACAGGCTCTGATGCAGCTGTCACAGATTGGACTACAGTTTGATGAATCCAAATCAGACAATCCATTTGCGTATTACACAGCGGCCATCACAAATTCTTTCACTCGTATTCTTAATGTTGAAAAGAAAAATCAATCACTGAGAGATGACATCCTGCAAGAAAACGGCATGACACCATCACACACCAGACAGATGGAATGGGAAATTCAGCAACGCAAAGAGCGTGACATTGACGCTAAAAGCAAGAAGATTTAATATAATTTGCAAAGGCACGGTGAGCACCGGTGCCAAAATGCCCGCCTTGGTCACCTATGTCTCGAGCATGATTTTCAAAAGAATGCAAAAATAATTTTTCAAAGGTCTTTCCTTTGCTTTTCAACAAATCACAATCTTCTCTAGCAACCATAAAGTGATGGCATTCACAACCTTTCCAATTGCACCATTGTTCAACAAAAAAAACTTGTTGTAAAAAATGTGCCACATCCATGTCTGGTGTGTTGTTAAGGATATACTTGGTATATTCTGGATTGTGTGATCCTGTGACTCTTACCATAGATTCTAGATCCTGATAGTTTCTACGCAAAAGATATGGCCATATCATTATAACTTTTTTAGGTGCTGGCGTTTCACCAAAAGAATAAAGTATTCTCACACACTCTTCACCTGAAGATCCTGGTTGGCCGAGATTGTAAATTTTTTCATCAACTTGTTGTTCCAATTGACAACTGACTGTTTTGTGATCTGGTACATCAATGCCAAACACATTTGATTCCCCCAGCATCAAACAATGATTTGCCCAATCATCAAATTCATGTGTGCGATAACCATGTTCATTGCATGTATAACCTTGATAAGCAGGAAATCTAATTATGGTGTTTGAATAAAATCCGTATTGCATTATTCTAATAA
>VMHT01023227.1_pt1 | contig 15571 bp, 8 predicted proteins | sample 4693611 | NCBI WGS metagenome assembly VMHT01 (sample SAMN12280063, study PRJNA550983) | marine metagenome | isolation source: seawater sampled from same location over 5 years 0.02-0.2 micron viral filtrate | place: USA: collected off the coast of southern California halfway between the port... ... | reverse complement strand
GATCTTAACAGTGAATGAAACAGCAGAGGTAATTGAGGATACTCAATCTCAAGAAACAGTAGCACAAGAAACTCCGGTCGCGTTTACCGATACATTGGGCGACGAGTTTAAAGGCAACCCTATATTTGCAAATTTCCAGGACGTTAATGGCCTGGCGAAATCCTATATGCACGCACAGCGCATGATAGGAGCGGATAAAATAGCAATCCCTGGCAAGCATGCCACCGATGATGAGCGGCTAGAAGTCTATAGAAAGCTCGGATCACCGGCGGATGTATCGGGATATGAAATAAGTTTTCCGGATTTATTCACGGATGAAGAACAAAGCGCATTTAAGGAAACAGCGCTGGCCAATGGTTTAAGTACTAACCAGGCAAGCAAGGTTGTTGATTTTCTAAAGGATACCTTTACACAAGCGCAATCACAAAACGAATATTCTGCACAGCAAATTGTTAACGAAAATCGTGCAGAACTCGAACAAGAGTGGGGCAACGCAATGCCGCAAAAGCTCGAGAGAGCAAGATCGGCAGTTGTTAGTCTGTTAGGCAGCGATGAGATTATGGAGAGCATCGAGCTATCCGACGGAACACTGCTAGGCGATAACCCACAGATTATAAGAATGTTTGCCACTATAGCTGACCAGATAAGCGAAGATGCCCTGGGCGGCCCCACAAGTGAGCAGATTAGTACACCGGCAGAACTCGAGAAAGAAAAACGCGAGTTAATGGTTACCGGTTCACCTTATTGGAGTAGTCAACATCCAGAGCATGAAACCTACGTACAGCGTGTTTTGGCACTTAACGAGCAGCTATATCCAGAGCCGGAGGGGTAATCTTAGGATCCTTCCAGGTTAAACTATCTATTTGGGCCTTATTTATAAGACAACCCAGCTTCAATTTTAACTTAAATTAACGGAGGTACTTATTATGAGTACACAAATCACTACGGCTTTCGTTAATCAGTTTTCTCAAAACATACAGTTATTATCGCAGCAAATGGGTTCATTACTGCGTAATTCTGTACGACAAGAAACTGTTAACGGCGAGAAAGCCTTTTTCGAACAGATCGGTTCGGCAGTGGCGCAGAAGAGAGCGTCGAGGCATGCCAGCACTCCGATCATGGATACACCGCATGCGAGAAGAATGGTCACAATGTCTGACTATGAATACGCTGATCTAGTTGATGATCAGGACAAAATTCGTATGCTCATATCGCCGGAGTCCACATACGGCAAGGCAGCAGCGGCAGCTATCGGCAGAGCAATGGATGATGAAATCATCGGTGCTTTAGGCGGTACAGCTAAAACTGGTGTGTCCGGTGGAACTAGCACAGCGTTGCCTAGTGGTCAGAAAATCGTGCATGGCAGTGCCGGTTTGACAATCGCTAAGCTAATTAGTGCTAAAAAGATAATGGATCAAAACAGTGTTGATCCCTCAATCGAGAGATATATCGTTGTATCTCCCGAGCAGATCGAGGATCTACTCAACACAACTTCAGTAACGTCAGCGGATTTTAACTCGGTAAACACTTTGCCTATCTAAGTGGAAACACTTAGACGAAACTCCCTTAAATTCGGTGAAGCCTTTAAAATGGTAATACCGAGCCAAGCCTAGAAATAGGAAGGTGTAGAGACTTGACAGGGGATACCCAAACATTCAGTTGTGGGTAAAGATAAAGTCCAGACCACAAACGCGAAAGCGGCGGCGAAAGCCGTAGATGGTACGAAAGGCGCTAGTAAACGGAACTGTTGATTCATTCATGGGATTTAAATTCATTACATCCAATCGTTTAAAAGACGATGGTACATCACGACTATGCTATGCGTATGCGCGTGAAGGTGTTGTGATGGCTCTTGGTAAGGATGTGACGGCAAAGATAGATCCTCGTCCAGATAAATCCTATTCAACACAAATCTATTACTGCTCAACTTTTGGTGCATCCAGGATGCAAGAAGAGATGGTAATAGAAATAGCTTGTAACGAATAAGGGGGACTAGATCATGGCTAATAAAAATTCAACATTAGTAACTAACTTTGAAGCTGATCCCCAGGTTATGAATCCAGCACGACAGCATCACGGAATCAAGAGAGTTATACAGGGTACTGTAGCTCTTGTTGCCGGTGATCTTAGTGCTACTGATACTGTTATGCTTGCGCCAATTCCAACAAACGCAAGTGTTATCAGCATCAAACTATTCAATGACGACCTGGATAGTGGTTCTACCAATACTTGCGACGTGGGATTATATTCTGCGGATGGAAACGTAACGGCGGTCGATGATGACGCTTATGCAAGCGCTATCACTGATTTACGTGCAGCGGTTACAACCGGAACAGAAGTAGCTTTCGAGGCGAGAAATATCAATACGATGGGTCAGAGAGTCTGGGAAGATGCCGGGCAATCAAGCGATCCAGGCGGATACTACAATATCGGTCTGTTGTTTGATGCTGCTGGTGACACTGCCGGCGATCTCTCCTTTATGATTGAGTATGTCGTAACCTAAAATCAACCAGGGGTGATCTATGTCGAGTGTAGTAGAAATAGCTAATAATGCGCTAAACGCGATTGGGGCGACCAATATAACAGCGCTGGATGAGAACTCCAAAGCAGCGCGTGTTATTAGTCAAGTCTATGCAAACGTCCGGAATGAAACATTCCGCGCTCACCCCTGGAACTGTTTAATTAAGAGGGCCGATCTAGCAAAAGATACGACCGGCCCTACTTATGGCTATAGTAATTCCTATACATTACCGACGGATCCATTTTGCTTGCGTGTTCTTGAGTTTAGTAATGGTACGTCAACATATCCTTTTGATAATCTAACAAACAATACCGGCGGCAGCGTCTTTGTGATAGAGGGCCGAAAGCTGCTAACGGACGAAGATACTGCAAAGATTAAGTTTGTATCACGATCTGAGGATCCAAACGAATATGATGCTGGATTGATAGGCACATTATCAGCACGACTTGCTTATTCTATAGCCTATGCGCTAACCGGATCGACAACAGTAGTGCAGCTGCAAAAAGTTTTATACGACGAGCGATTGCGTGAGGCTAGATTTATCGATGCAACAGAGGGAGCGCCACAGCGTATTGAGGCAAGTGATCTTATTGAATCGAGGTTATAATGGCACGATCAGCGCCAGCTATACAATCCTTTACGGCTGGAGAACTATCTCCCAGGCTAGAGGGCAGAATAAATATAGAAAAATATAGAGAGGGATTATCGGATCTAACAAACATGGTATCTATGCCGCATGGCGGTGTTGCACGTCGTCCAGGTACAGAGTTTCTAGGAGAAGTTAAAACAAGCAGCGTTAAGACGCGCTTAATTCCTTTTCAGTTCAAGACAACGGATACGTATATTCTTGAGTTTGGTGAGCAGATCATGCGTGTTTACCGCAACGGATTGCAAGTATTATCGGCCACAACAAAAACTATAAGCGCTATTACACAAGCTAGTCCTGGTGTTATTACATCGAACTCGCATGGATACAGCAACGGCGATGAGGTATTTATAGACTCAATCGTTGGTATGACAGAGTTAAACACACGTAATTATAAAGTCGCTAATTCTACAACGAATACATTTACGCTAACCGATCTATTCGGTAACGCGATCAATACAACAAGTTTTACAGCGTATGCCAGCGCCGGTAACATCAACGAGATATTCGAGGTGGCAACACCTTATCCCGAAGCGGATCTACCGACATTACGTTTTGCACAAAGCGCGGATACAATGTATATCGTGCATCCTAGTTATGCGATACGCACATTAACCAGGTCAGCACATACAACCTGGACGTTTGCGACACCCTCGATAAGCGGTTCGCCTAGTCCTAATCTTAATAACTCTAGTGATAACTATCCTAGTGTCGTCAGTTTTTTCGAGCAGCGGCTTGTTTTTGCCAATACAAATAATAACCCACAAACAATATGGTTTTCTAAAACAGCGGATTATACTAATTTTACAGCCGGCAGTAATGCCGATGATGCGCTAATCTACACGATTGCTAGCAACCAGGTAAACGCAATACGATTTCTAACAGCTACGCGCGTTCTTACTGTGGGTACGTCGGGCGGTGAATATGTGGTTAGTACAACCAATGACGGCCCTATAACACCGACAACAACACTTATTCGTAAGTATAGTAATTATGGATCAGCTAACGCGGATCCGGTACAAGTTGCAGACGTTACTTTGTTTCTACAACGCGGCAATAGAAAGGTACGTGAGTTTCGATTTGTAGGAGATGTCGATACCAGCGGCTATACGGCCCCGGATATGACGATATTAGCGGAGCATATAACAGAGGGCGGCATAACAGAGTTTGCGTATCAGCAAGAACCAGATAGCGTTGTGTGGGCCTTACGATCGGATGGCGTTTTGCTGGGTCTTACCTATCGTCGAGAGGAACAAGTTGTTGCCTGGCATAAGCATACAATAGGCGGTGTGTTCAGTACCGGTAATGCAGTGGTCGAAAGCATAGCCACATTGCCAACAGATACCGGCGAAGATGAGTTATACATGATAGTCAAGAGAACTATCAATTCAGTAACAAAGCGCTATGTCGAGCGACTAAAGCTATTTGATTTTGGTACGTCAGCAACGTCAGCATTTTTTGTTGATAGCGGCCTTACGTACAGCGGCAGCGCTGTAACATCACTTGGCGCATTGCATCACCTGGAGGGCCAAACAGTAAGCATACTTGGTAATGGTGGATCGCATGCCGACAAAGCTGTTAGCAGCGGCACTATAAGTTTAGATGTATCGGCAACAACGGCAGCGGTAGGATTGGGATACACGTCTAATTTACAGACACTTAGACTAGAAAGCGGATCCGTCGATGGTACGAGCCAGGGTAAGCCTAAACGTATTCATCACATAACGCTGCGTTTATTTAGAACTGTAGGACTAGAGGTTGGATCGTCCTCGAGCGATGCCGATCGTGTGCCTTTTCGTGATAGCAGCATGGCAATGGATCAAGCGGTTAGTTTGTTTACCGGTGATAAGGATATTGAGTTTGCCGGTGGGTTTGAGGAAGACGATCGTATTTTTGTTAAGCAAAGCCAGCCTTTGCCTCTCACTGTCCTGGCATTGTATGCGCGTATGAACACTTTTGATGTATAGGTAAAACATTGGATTTCTTAACAGTATTTAATTTAGTAGCTGCTGGATCAAGTATTCTTGGCGGCATAAACGATAAACAAGCAGCCGATAATGCAGCGGCAGCGGCACAACAAGCAGCAAACTTTAACGCAACCATTATAGAGCGCGACGTTGATTTGCTGGAAAAGCAGCGGCAATTCGTCAACGCAAACTTTGGTGTAAGCAACGATCGTAAGAAAGAAAGTTTTAAATCTGTCCAGGGCGAAGTAAAAGCAAACTATGCCTATGGTGGAATTGATATAGCCGAGGGTACACCGATCTATACTCTTAGAAAAAACGCCAGGGAAATGAAATTTGAACTCGATAACGACAAGTTCAACAACGACGTAACAAACATGCAGATAGATGACGCGCAAGAAAATGCCCGGCTAAATGCGGAGCTTGCACGTATGGAGGGCGGATCTGCCGCTGCAAGTCTACGATCACAAGGTACGGCAAGTCTAATTCAAAGTTTTGGATCAGCTGCGCGAACACTAGCATCATAGGTGATAAATGCGAATACCTTTATACACCGCGCAAACCAGGGCAACCAGTGAAGCGCCTGGTCGATCTATAACGGCGCGTAAAAACGTACAGCTTGCAGCACAAACAGAGTTAGCAAAAGCTAGTCCTTTCAGTGCGTTTGCTGATGAAGTAGGGGAATACGCAAAAGAGCGCTATAAAACAGTACGAAACAATTTACTAGCCGAGGCCGATATTGCAGCGGAGGAGGCGCTATTTAAGTTACGAAACGATTTAGAAAAAACACGCGATTACAACAACATACTAGACGGAGATAATCCACGATGGATGAGTGGGTCTAATAGTGTTAAAGAGCAGCTAAGAAAGAATGTAGGCAAAGACGAATATAGTCAGAACTATTTTAATACACGATTTAGCCAGCTAGAACTAAAGCATAGGTTCCAGCTGCGCAACCAGGTTGATCGACAGATACAAATAGCAAGTGCTAATAACTACAGTGCAAAACTCGTCCAGGGCGAGCGGCAGTTAAGCGATCCAAGTCTTGATGCGTATGATATTGCCAGGATAACTGGCGACATAAAAGTATTTACGAATGGTTATGTTTCACAAACCGGCGCAAGCAAGACAAAGGTTAATGAAACAATAAAAGCAATGGAGTTAGGCGCGACACGTAATGCGCTCACTAAGTTTATTGCAGACCAGCGCGGATCCGAGATTACTACACTCACCGCTATACGTAACGCTATTCGTGACGGCAGAAAAGGAGAGCTAGTTCTTGGCAATGTAGAAGCTGGTCAAACGCTTGCATCGCGTGGTTTAGCTGGTGCAGAGGAGTTATATAAAAGACTTACGCAGCTAGACGATGATGAGTTAGCCAGTGTACTTAAAACGTCGGCAACAGATATCGCGTCGATATACGGCCCAGGATTTGAAGAAAGAGCGAAGAAGTCACAAAATACTGCTCTTAAAACAATGCTTACATCACAAACAGATGATTTGCTAAATCAAATGAAAGAGCAAGGCCAAGCGGATAGCCAGGCTGTAAGTAATCTTTTATCAAATATGGATGATGTAATTAGAAAAGATCCTGGTGTTTCAGAGTCATTTAAGAATAAAAGAAACGAGCTTTCACTAGTAAGCACAGTTGCAGCTACAGTTAGAACGGCGGATATTGATGATTTAAATAGGGTTATTCAAGATATGGAAGAGGGTACACCGACGTTTGGTGGTGCTGGTCTTGATACTAAAGCGGAACAAGCTGCAAATAATTTTCTTAAAAGTAGACGTAATAAAATGATTACGGCACTTAACAACGACGCATTGCAATGGGGTAGAGATAACGGAATAATTGATGAGCCGGTCGAAAACCTATTTGATGAGCAAGGGAATTTCGATCCCACATTTGTGGAAGCAAGGAATGTCAATGCAGAAACAGTAGCTGAGCATTACAATTTATCGGAGCCACAGTATCTGACAAAAAACGAAGTTGATAGTTTCAAAAGACTTATCAAGAAAAAAGATCTTGATCCAAACACCAAACTTGCTTTTGTTGCAAACTTTCAAAAAGCCTGGGGCGGTTCAGTTACAAAAGTATTTACGCAAATGGGCGAGAAAGACGCACATGATATGGCGGCACTAGGATCACTGGTAAATGCCGGAAGAAATGATGCAGCACTCGCAATAATGAAAGGTATGGAAGAGTTTGACGCTGGTTTAAAATTGCCATCAACAGCGGAACTCACATCTCCAGAGGAGGTTTTCAATGCTTTTATTACTGATAATGATGGACAGAATATTTTTGAACGGATGGATCCCAATGATTTAGCCACAATTTTTACACTGGCAAAGGCCCATTACAAGGGTCTAGGTATTATGGAATACGATGAAGATTTATTTGTAAAATCATTAAATACAATAGTAGGCGCAGAGGGTGATCGAGGAGGTATACAACAAGTACGAGAGCAAAAGACATTGTTGCCGCCGGAGATGACAGCTGATGAAGTCGAAAATTTTCTGGATAATCTAAGCACAGATATTGTGAAGGCGATGAACATTATTGCCGGAGAAGACCCAGATGATCCAGACTTAAAATTATCTGAGGAGCTTATAAACGATATACGAAACAGAAACGATGACTATGTTCTAAAATATTTCAGTTCCGATGAATACATCATCATGGATGAATCCAGAAATGGTGTAGTGCGATATCCAAACGGCGATGAACTTATACTTAATTTATATCAGTTGCAGCTAGAGTTTCCGAACGCTTTTACAGAGGAAGTGAAAAGACGTTTTTTCGGGTTTGGGAATATTAAAGAATGAGTGCGATATTTCAAAAATACAGAAGTCGATCCTATCTTGACTCATTAACTGGAGTAACAACACCGCAATCGTCGTTATCAGAAAACACAAAAGCAGCAGACGCAGCGCAAAGAGCGACCGGTAATAGCAACTCAAGAGCGGTAATGCTGCAAGAGGCATGGCAGCCATTTATAGACGAGATTCAAAGAAAGACTGGCGAGGAGTTATATAACCCAGCCAGGCACTTGAATAAGGGTATATTTAGTGGTGGTGCGACACGCGGCACAAACACATTTAAATACCAGCATGATGTAAAGAAAATATTAGATTTTGCAAAGAATAATACGGAAACACTTGGCGTAGAGTTCGATCAGCTTAATCACGATTTTATTATGGATCGCGCTATTAAGATGGCGCAAGATAGGGCAGAAGAAAATCAACAAGTCGCAGCACGATCTACTGATTGGAGAAAATATCTAGGGCAATTTGCCGGTGCAGCGTATGGATCCTTTGATGATCCGATAATACAAGGAACAGTAGGAACCGGCGCAATCATGCCTGGTCTAAAAACGCTGTATAGTTTGATGTTTCGTGAGGCAATAATAGGCGGCACAAGTGAAGCCTTAATACAAGCCGAGGTAGCGGATTGGTATAAGACACTCGATTTACCTTATACCTTTAAAGACTTTGCTGTAAATGTAGGTTCTGCGGCTGCATTGAGTGCTGCATTTCCTTTAGTTTTTAAGGTTGGTGGTGACACAGTAAAGCTAACAGCTAGCCAGGCAAAAAAAGGCTATGAGGCGATAAAAAAAGCGCACCAGTCTGTGGGTCAAAGATCAAGTGCAGCAGCCGATACAGCGGCGGATATGGTCGATGAGATAGAAAATACGTTTGCAAACAAGCCTATCAATGATGTTGATGAGCATCTCAATCGGATGGATAATGTTGATGATGCGGTAAACGAGGGTGTGTTACCTGGTATAAATGACGAACCGGCAAGCGGTGTAACGCAAGCTGAGTTGCAAAAACAAGCTAATCCCGGCCAGGGTGCAGCCAATTTAAACGAAATAAACAAAGAAATTGGACAAATAGAAGAGGCAAAAGATCTATTCCAAACACAGTTTAAAGAAGAAGAAGAGGCAATATTAAAAGAACTAGATCAATTAGGACAAACAAAACAACTTGAAAGCGATGATTATGTTGCTGCTTACGAAAGAATAGACGCGCTTGAGTCTAAGAAAAACCTAGAAGATGCAAAAGAAATACTAACAGTTCTCAACGAACAAAAAAAAGATTTAGAAACACAGTTAGAAGCACAACCCGAAGTCAAGCCAAGAGCAAATATCAATGATGTTTTAGCAAGGTACGAACTTGATGAACTAAACGTAGACGCAAAATCATTTCAATTTAAAGAGGGTGGTGACGAGTTCGGTGTTACTGAAAGACTGCAAGGTATTACAAAATGGGATCCTGGTAAAGCTGGTACTGTTTATGTATACGAGCAAGCTGATGGGAAGTTATTTATAGCTGACGGACACCAGCGTTTAGGGTTGGCAAAAAGAATTAAGAAGCAAAATCCAGAACAAGATATTTTTTTAAACGGCTTCATATTGCGCGAAAAAGACGGCGTAACAAGAGATCAAGCAATGGCTACTGCCGCGATGAAAAATATTTCCGAGGGAACCGGTACTGTTCTTGATGCTGTCAAGGTTTTACGTGGCGATAAAAAACTGTTTACTGAGTTGCCGCCGCGATCTGCCCTGGTACGTATGGCACGAAACATAGTTAACATCGAAGACGACGAGGCTTTTGGTTTATTTGTAAATGGTCTTGTTTCACCACAACAAGCAAGCGTAGTGGGCCGGATGATCCCGGAAGATGCCACAATGCAGCGCGCTGCAATGAATGTTATTGCCAAAGTAAAGCCGGAAAACGACGTGCAGACAGAGGCTGTAACCCGGCAAGTTATGGATAGCGGCACAGAAAAGGTCAACCAGGAGAGTTTGTTTGGCGATAAGATCGAAGAAGAAAGCCTATATTTTGAAAGAGCGAAGGTTCTCGATAACGCGATAAAAATATTGCAGCGTGATAAAAGCGCCTTTAATACTATAGTACGTAATCAAACAAAGTTTGAATCAGCTGGTAACAAGTTGGTTAGGAGTGCGAATGAGCAAAAAATCCAAAAAGATGCAGAGGCAATCGACCTCATCCAAACCCTTGCAAACCGAAGAGGACAACTTAGCAACGACCTCACAGCTGCCGCCAGAGCCGCCAAAAGAGATGGAAAATATGCAGCGGCTACAGACAGCTTTGTCGAGTCTGTCCGAGGAGCAGTTGGTCGAGGCGATTTCTTTGGGGAAATCCCTAGCAATCCAGGACGCGCTATCGATGCTCCGCCGCAGAACGGCGAAGTACCGGCAATCGCAGTTGAGCAAAACCTAGAAACATTTGACGTTGCAGCCGGCCCAGGATCCAATCAGCAAATGGATCAGTTGGCAGCCGACATGTTCCAGGAGCCGCCGCCTAAAACGCCGCGTGAGGCTTTCCAATCTGATGATGAATTACGAAACGATCTAGGACGGATATTAGATGAGGGTGCTGAAGAGGCTACAATAGACGCGCATCCAGCTGTAACAAAAGCGATGGAAGAGGCAAGCCGTATTCCAGAAACCAGCGATCCTAAAGTAAATCCGACCTATGGAACAGAGTCTTGGGAAACATCAAGGGTATTCAATACAACATCTCTTAAAAAAATGGGTGTTGACGTTGGAGAACAAATACAAGGTTATGCTGATGCAATAGCTGCTTTGTATCGTGGCGCAAGAAATATGGCTTGGAAAGACGATGGTTTAGATCTTCCACAAGGTCAGTATATAAATCAAGATAGACGCGCTGCTATTGTATTAGGGCCACCAGCTGCCGGCAAATCAACGCTAGCAAATCCCATAGCACGTAAGATGAACGCAGCTATTATTGATAGTGACGAGGCAAAAAAATTATTACCGGAGTATGAGGGCGGTATAGGAGCAAACGCAGTACATGAAGAAAGCAGCGATATTGCAGAGCGAGTGCTTAATCTTGCGTTAGAGTTTGGTGATAATGTCGTAATACCAAAAGTTGGCGGTAGTCCTGGGTCAATAGAAAAGCTCATCACTAAGTTAAAAGAAAAAGGATATTCTGTTGATTTAGTTGATATGTCTGTTACTTATAATAATGCACGTAGTAGAATGTTTATGCGGTTTGTTAAAACCGGGCGACTTATCAATCCAGACTATGTTCGCAAAGTTGGTGATAATCCTGGTAAAACATACGACACGCTAAAACAACAAGGGAAAGCTGATGGCTACACAAGAATCGACAACAACGGCCAAATCGACGACGGCAAAGTCCTCATCGAAGACACAAGAGAAGTCATCAAAGGCACTGATATTCGACTACGACGCGGCGGAGGAACGAGGGATCCAGAGAGCGAACTCACCGAGAGCCAAACAGCAAGTCTTAGAGATAGCGAAGAAGTTACAGACCAGCAGCTAGATTATGAAGTTCCGGTCGACTCTGTGACGGATGCTGCTGGCAATATCACAGTTGTCAATCAAACAATGCGACAGATAAAAGATGAAATCGATTATGAAGAAAAGATGATCGAGCGGATGGGGTATTGCGTAAAATGAGTACGTTTCAAAACTGCATAAATGATGGTGTTCAAGAGGGATTGATTAGGGAAGAAGATGCAAACGAAATCAATACAATGTTTGACCAGCTTGCCGGGGAGTATCGCGGAAATATGGCAAATGCTCCAGCGGATGCTCGAGCCGCAGCCGACACTCTAGCAACGATCCGGCGACAGAAATACGAAACACGCAGAAAAAAACTACTGCAAGCACGTAAATGGCAAGAGATCGAGCAGATCCTAGACACACATAAAACACCATTTGGCCGCCAGGATCCAGCGGATGCAGCAGTAAATCTTCTTGGTCATGTACGCGATCAAAACTTTTCGTCTGTAGAAAGCAGAGCAGACGCAATAAAAAGCATAGCCTTTAAAAGAATGGACGAAATACTTGCCTCGTTCAAAAGAAATATATTTGGAGAAACGCAGCAAAAAGCAAAACAAAAAAACATGGTGCGTGAGTTGTTTGGTGAAAACACCGGAGATACGGCAGCTAGAGAAATGGCGGATGCCTGGACACAAACAACAGATATGCTGCGTAAAAGGTTCAATGCAGCTGGTGGCGCAATACCTAAATTACGTAATTGGGGTATGCCACAAGTACATGATGCTGTTCGGATCCGAAAGAAACCGCGTGATGAGTGGGTAGATTTTACGATCGCAAAGCTGGATATTAAGGGAATGATTGACGAGCAAACTGGTTTAGCTTTTTCTGAAGTAAGACTAAAAGAAGTATTGAAAGAAGTTTACGCAACAATCACACAAAATGGGTTAAATAAAGTACAGCCTGGCGGTGCAATGCAAGGCCGGTCTATGGCTAATAGACGACAAGATCATCGCTTTCTCAAATTTAAAAACGGCGATAGCTGGCTAGAGTACCAGCGTGAGTTTGGCAATGTTAATGCTTTTGATACAATGATTACCCATATTACGTCGTTATCGCGTGATATTGCGATGATGGAAGTCCTGGGGCCAAATCCATTGACAACAATAAACGCAATAAAAACAGCGTTAGATAAACGAGTTATGGAAACTGGTGTCGGAGATGCAAGAGCAAACAAAGCTAAAGCAAAAATGGACACACTGTACCGGGCGCACATGGGAACTCTTAATGCCCCTATAAATGGATTTATTGCAAACGGATTTGCTGGATTACGAAATATTCTTACAGCTGCACAGCTAGGATCAACATTTTACACAGCTATTACAGATCTTAATAGTCAATCGCTGGCACGAAAATTCAATGGATTACCTCAGGTAAAATCTTTAAATCAAGTTTTAAAGTTTATGAATCCTATGAAAGCAAAGGAGAGAGGCAAACTTGCGACACGATTAGGATTGATTGCCGATCACTGGACTACAATAGCGTCTGCACAAATGCGATATGTTGGTGAAATAAGTGGCCCGGAAATAACTAAACGTATAAGTGATTTAGTAATGCGAGGCTCTTTGCTTTCGCCCTGGACACAAGCTGGTCGATGGGCCTTTGGTCAGCAGTTTTTAGGAACACTTGCTGATAACGTCGATAAGCCTTTTGCACAGCTAGACGAGGGGTTGCGTCGTGCTATGGATAACTATGGATTTAAACCGGCAGATTGGGAAGTTATACGACAGACAGAATTGCTTGAGTATGAGGGAGCAACATTTTTTGACGTACAAAAGCTCATAGAGCGTACTGACATTGATGCTGGAGAGGCAGAGCGACTAGGCACAAGAATATTAGAAATGATTAACATGGAAACGGAATTTGCCGTACCCACAGGTTCACTGCGGTCAAGATTGAGTTTATTGGCTAATACACAACCTGGAGAGTTAGGCGGAGAGATCTTACGATCGTTTGCGATGTATAAAAACTTTGGTGTTACGATTATGAACACGCATATGTTTCGCGGTGTTGCAGAGTTAAAGAACAATAAAAAAGTTGGATACCTGGCACAATTTATTATCGCCGGTACAGTGTTGGCAGCTTTTGGTATACAAATGAAAGAACTAGCAAAGGGCCGGGATCCTCGACCAATGGATGATGCTAAGTTTTGGGGCCATGCCCTCATGGCCTCTGGTGGGTTTGGAATATATGGCGATTTTTTATTTTCTAACGTCAATAGGTTCGGTCAAGGAATAGCAACAACAGTAGCTGGGCCGGTAGTTGGTTTTGGTAATGATCTAATAAATCTCTCCGTTGGTAATTTAGTGCAGCTTGCCCAGGGTGAAGACACTAATTTTGCAGCAGAGGCCGTAAACTTCACCAAGAGATATGTTCCTGGCGGAACTCTTTGGTATGGCCGGTTAGCTTTGGAAAGAAGAGTTTGGGATCAACTATCAGAAATGGCAGATCCCAAGACAAAAGCAAAGCGGCGGCGCTTAGAAAAACGTCAGAAAAAGTTATACGGAAATTCCTATTGGTGGAGGCCAGGAAGAAAAGCGCCACAACGCGGCCCAAGATTTGACAATCTAACGAGGTAAATACATGACCATTAGTACAACGACGATCTCGAAGAGTTATTCGGGAAACGGATCGACTCACTCTTTTGCATATGATTTTAAGATTTTTGCAGACGCGGATCTTACAGTTATTATTAGATCCTCGACCGGTGTAGAAACAGTAAAGACACTCAATACACATTATGTTGTCACTGGCGCTGGAGTATCGAGCGGCGGCACAGTTCTATTTAAATTTAATACCGGCAATGCCTCGGATGCACATTACTCGACAAGCGATTTTAGGCCAGCATCCGGCGAAACAGTTGTTATACGATCGGAGCTAGCAAACACGCAGACAATGGATCTAGTGGCTAACGATCCTTTTCCAGCGGAAACCCTGGAAACAAACATGGACAAGCTCGTCCGTATGGTGCAGCAGCACGAAGAAGAATTAGACCGATCACTCAAGCTATCGCGTACTAATACTATGACATCGACCGAGTTTACAACGTCAGCAACGGATCGAGCGAGTAAGCTGATTGCTTTTGATACATCCGGGGAACTCAGTATTGCACAGGAAATAGGGGAGTTCCAGGGTAATTGGGCCGCTAGCACTGCGTATGTTCAGCGTGATATTGTTAAAGACACAAGCACAAACAATATATTTATAGTCAATGCAGCGCATACAAGTTCGGGTTCACAACCTCTTACAACCAATGCAAACAGCGCCAAGTATGATCTATTAGTAGACGCAGCTACAGCCACAACAGCGCAAACAGCGGCAGCCAGTAGTGCGACGGCAGCGGCAAGCAGCGCAACGGCGGCAGCCTCGAGTGCATCAACAGCATCCGGCCACAAAGATACGGCAACGACAAAAGCATCCGAGGCAGCTTCTTCTGCAACGGCAGCAGCAGCAAGTGCAGCAGCAGCAGCGGTTAGCGCGGATAATTTCGATGATGTATATTTGGGATCAAAGTCGAGTGAGCCATCAACCGATAATGATGGTGACGCATTAAATTCTGGAGATCTTTTTTACGATAGCACGGCTTCAGCTATAAAAGTTTGGACGGGATCAGCCTGGCAAAACGTAACTCAAGCATCATTAACGTCGGTTGCGTCGGATAGTTCTCCGCAGCTTGGCGGTGATCTCGATGTTGTGACGCATGGTCTTGTATCAACGAGCAATCGTAATATTGCACTAACACCAAACGGAACTGGAGTGGTGCAGATCGACGGAACAACTGGTGTAGATATTTCGCAAGGTGCTATCTCTATAAAGAATGGTGGAGCGCAATCGTATGTACGCTTTTACTGTGAAAGTTCTAACGCTCATTATGCACAGCTAACCGCACCAGCACATTCGGATTTTTCGGGCAACATATCAATAGTTCTTCCAACAACAGCTGGAACTGTAGCTCTTACATCACAACTCCCTACATCGGGCATATCCAGTGGCAATGTCGCAACATTTACGTCGGGTGTCGCTGACGATGATTTTCTAAGAGTAAATGGTACATCGATTGAGGGTAGGAGTGCATCAGAGG
>VMHT01150879.1_pt1 | contig 15572 bp, 13 predicted proteins | sample 4693611 | NCBI WGS metagenome assembly VMHT01 (sample SAMN12280063, study PRJNA550983) | marine metagenome | isolation source: seawater sampled from same location over 5 years 0.02-0.2 micron viral filtrate | place: USA: collected off the coast of southern California halfway between the port... ... | reverse complement strand
GGATGGCATTTGCCAAGATCTTCTAACCGAAAGGGAGAAGAGAGAGGTAGCTAATGGCGCCCTTTACCTTTCTGGTAGGATGCAGACCTGTGAAAAGAAAAACGGAAACGGTAGAGTTTACCCCTGTAAGGTCTTAGAAAGAGAAATAAAGAATTATCAAAATTTAATAAAGGATAACAGAGCACTAGGTGAATTAGATCACCCGGATGATTCTGTTATTAATTTAAGAAACGCTTCTCACATTGTTGTTGATATGTGGTGGAACGGCAAAGATGTGATGGGCAAAATAAAAGTTCTCAACACACCTTCGGGACGCATTTTAAAAGACTTGATCAACAATGGTGTTAAACTAGGTATTTCGTCTCGCGGACTTGGCTCTGTCAAAGAACAGCTTGGAGAAACTATTGTCCAAGAGGATTTTGAGCTAATTTGCTTTGACATTGTTTCAGAGCCCTCTACCCCGAATGCCTACATGTATCCAGAGAAAAAAAGCTTTTCACCTTCCGTAAAGGTATATGAAAACAAACTAAACGAAAAGAAAGATCTAATTATAAACGATCTGTTTGATAAAATCCTGAGAGACTAATGAATAAAAATGAATTGAAAAAAATCTTGAAACCTCTGATAAAAGAGTGCATCAAGGAAGTTATTTTTGAGCAAGACGGTGCTCTTTCTCATATCATAAAAGAAGTTGCTGGTGGACTGAGTGGAAAGCAACAAATAACTGAAACAAAAATAAGACCACCTAAACCAAGAAAAAACAACACTCAACAATTAAAACAGAGAAAGAAAAAATTGCTTGATGCCATTGGCAAGGATGCCTACGGAGGAGTCAACATATTTGAAGGCACAACTCCGGCTCCAGCAGCTTCACCACAAGGACAAGCAAATGGACCACTAGCTGATGTTGCACCAAATGATCCGGGTGTTGATATCTCTGGTTTGTTTGGAGAAAAAGCATTTGCAATGTCACAAAGATTAATGGAGAAAAAGTAATGGCCACGAATTTAGTTGTCAGGCCTCGTAGGAATGAGAGTGCCGAGAGATTGATTAAGAGATTTAACAGGAAAGTTAAAAAATTAGGTATTATAAACGAAGTAAAAGAAAAGCAGCGATTTATAAAACCCTCAGATAAGAAGCGCAGAGCAAAAAAACGCTCCGACAGAAGAAGGGCAAAGGAATTAGCAAAAGCTAACAAATGACTATTTATAAGAAGACTGGAGAAAAATAATAATGTCATCAAATTTTAAATATACAGCAGGCTTAAGAAACGTAGGTTCTTATCAGATATCAGGACATCCATTTATGTCTGGTTCTACGATAAGCGGGGCCAATAAATGTCAAATGATAGAGTTTCCCTATGTATGCAGATCAATAACTGTAATTAATACGGGCGCTTCTAATGATATGAGGATACATTTTCAAAGCGGCTCAGGGGTTACTGAAATCACACTCAATGGCGCAACTGGTGAACAGAATATTGCAGACACTGCCGATGTAATTGCCCTTAGTCACTTTATAACAGTTCCGAAGGGCGATGGATCAATGACTGTTGATGTCAGATCAAAAAATATTTATTTATCCTGCGGTGCTAGTGGCGGCACAACATATCAAATTTTTGCTGAGTTGACAAGCATACCAACTGAGCGCATGTATCACCTTACCGGTTCAGGAATCACGGAGTAATTAATTATGGGAAGTTTTAAGGCATCACCTTCAGCACTAGGCGCATCAGCAACAGTAACCAACATCACAGTCGACGGAGACTTAACGCTTGACGATGGTGGCTCAATCAAAGAAGCAGGCGGAACGGCCGCTATTACAATCGACGCATCAGGAAACGTAACGAAAATTGGTCAAGACTCTCCTTCAACCGGAGAATTTTTAAAATACGACGGTGCCAAATGGGTTTCTGATTCTGTTAGCTCTAGTGGGGCCTCTACTAGTGCAGCAAACACTTTCACTGAAGGGCAGATAATATCAAAAGACACTGACGGTGAACTTGTTGCCCTCAAACTTAAAAATGAAAGTGATGCTAACAACACAACAGGTATTGTTTCTTTACAGTTCGACCTTGAAGACACCGGTGGAAATGCTGTTGACGCAGCCAAGATAGCAGTAAAGAAAGAAGCGGCGTTTACAGCAACGGCAGCGACACAAGATTCTAATATGGTATTTTCAACTTCTCTAAATGGAACATTGACAGAACAAATGACATTAGACAGTGCTGGTACTCTTACTTGCGATGCCGGTGTAACAGTCGGGTCAACAGTTATTACTGATGACTCAATTGTAATGACACCCTCTTCCGGAGATACCGCAACAATTGCTGCTGGTGCTAATGGGACTCTTACTATTACAACCGTCGACACAGCAGCAGCGGCTGCTAATGTTGGTTTTGTCGTGGATGGGGCCTTTGATATTGATGCAGCCGGAGCAGTAACGATAGATGGATCGTCTATCACAATAGGCGGAGACACAGATGTTGCGATTGATGTTGACGCTTCAACGCTTGATATAGACGCCTCTGGTGCTCTTACACTTGACGGCGATTCGGTGACGATAACATCCGACACTATAACAATAACATCTGCGACATCCCAGAAACCAACTCTAGAATTAAAAAATACCACAGCTAGCGATAGTAATGATGGTGCAATAATGTCATTCACAAAGGCACCTAGCGATGATGCTGGAGAGGCTGATGACAATGTGCTAGGTGGAATTAAATTTAATGGTATAGACTCTGGCAACAACGCCACAACTTACGGACAATTTACAGTTCACTCTTCCGATAAGACAGGCGGAGATGAAGCTGGTGAATTTAGATTTAAAGTCATGGCTGGTGGGACTGCTGGGGCTGCTGGATTGGTTGAGCTTTTAACAATCGGTGGAGAGGATTTCGGCAATTCGACACCTTGTGAAGTAATAGTAAATGAAGCATCAATTGATTGCGACTTCCGAGTTGAATCGGGCGATGAAACACACATGCTATTTGTTGATGCAGCCAATAACCGAGTTTCAATTGGGGACTCTGTTAACGATCCCGCTGCAACTTTAGAAATTACAAATAACGCTACAGCAGGAGCCTTTGGAGTTCCTCTGTTGCAGCTTAACAGTAACGACACAGACAAGATCGCTGTCGATATTAACGCTGCCAACATTGACGCAAACGTGCTTGATGTTACGGCAGACGCCGTTACAACCGCTAATGTTTTAGATGTTACTGCTGATGGCTTAACAACTGGTGGTATCTTGAACCTTGTTTCTGATTCTGATGATAATGGAACTAGATCACTTGTAACTATTCACAATAATAATACTGATGGTGTAAATGCTACACTATTGGACCTCAAGCAAGATGCTGGAGCTGCTGGTATTTTTGAGATGATGAAAGCAACAGGTGGAGCAAATGGTGCGGCAATCGGTTTGAGAATAAAAGAGACTGCGATAACTTTAAGTACTAGTGGTGCTGAGACTACTTCAAATAACTTCTTTCCTGCCAATGCTATCCCATTAGCTTTACATATATTGGTCACCACTCAAGTTGATGATGGTGCTAAACACATCACTAAAATTGGAACCACCGCTGTAACCGGCTTATTTGGTAATACTGGTGGAAGCACTTTGGGTGATGGTGATTTGGAACAGGCTAATGATAATCTTACGTTTGCAATTAATGCTGGTAATGATAATTTTAGCGGCAACGGCGGTATTACTAGTGCTCAAAATTTAGTTATTACGTGTAATAGTACGCCGTCTGCTGGTGCTGTTAGGGCAACACTCTTTTATTATCAATTGACGGTTGATACAAGTGCATAACAATAGGAAGTAACAATGGCAGATTTTGGATGGGCATATTTATCTGGGGCGGTTTCCGGCGAAGGGCCGGCAAAAGCAATACAGTATTTGAAAGCTGCGGATGGTGAATTAACTGGTAGTGGAAACTTTACTTTCGATCAGGCAACTGATCATTTGTTTTTAACCGGTACAATGGTTATTAGTGGAACACTACAGGCTCATACGTTTGACGTGATTCACACAAATAAGATAGAGCTAAGCTCTTCGGGTGGAACTAACTTTGGAGACGACAGTGGAGATCAGCATATCTTTACTGGGTCGGTAGCAATTGTATCCGGTGGGCTAAGACAGCATTATTATCACCTGTCAACAAGTCCACACACGGTCCAGGCTTACGATAGCATTATTGGTGTTTCTCATGCTAACTATACATCTATCACGCTCCCATCAGCAGCCGTTGCTGGTTTTGGCAAGACTTTAATCATCAAAGATGAGACGGGCACAACAAGAGTTGAATCAAAAAAGATAGCAGTTTCGGCATCAGGAGGTCAAAATATTGACCGAGAAAGCACATATAGTCTAACAGGCGACAATCCTGCATTAACTCTCTACTCAAACGGAGTGGATAACTGGTTTATTTTCTAACAGGAGGCTTGATGTATGGGTTACAATGTTCTAAGCGGAAGCGTTTCGTCTGTTGGTGTAATTCAGAGCGGGTCTTTTTCGGGTGACGGCTCCGGTCTAGAAAATGTAGAGCAATTCCCATTACAAAACTCGGCTGTAAGTAGAATCCCCTTTTATAAAACCATCGAAGGTAAAACAGGATTAAACGCAAATTCTAATTTTTCGTTTGATGCTTCATCTGAAACTTTAAATGTTCCTACCTTAGTGGCATCTAGCGGCATAACGGCTTCAGTTGGATTAAAAATTTTAAACCCCACATCTGGCTCTCTTGCTGGTATGGGTAGTTTTATCGGACTAGACTCTTCTGGTAACTTGATCGTGACCTCCTCCGTGAACCACGCGCTAGGACCAGACAATTCATTACAGTTCCACTCCTCAGGCGGAACAATGTCCGGCTCTGGAAATCTTACTTTTGACGGAACAATTCTTGATTTGACCGGCACAATGACCATTACGGGTTCAATTTTACCCTCCGGGTCTGGTGTGTTTTCTCTTGGCTCACCCGACAATAGATGGGACGCTGTATACCTTAGCTCTGGCTCTCTCCATCTGGGCGCTAATTGTAGCATATCAACCAACGAGACAACTTCGCATCATTCTATTACATTTAACAAGCGTTTGGAAGTTAGCGGTAGTGGTAGCGTAGGAGAAGGGTTAACGCTGACAGGGCATATGCTGCCTAGTCAAACAAATGTCTACGATCTTGGATCTCCAGACAAACAATGGAGATCACTATATGTCTCAAGCAGCACAGTATATTTCGGCGGAGAGTCACTAAGTGTGGCAAATGGTAGTTTAAGGTTCGGGTCAGGAAGTGCTTCAAAGGGATTCCATGTCGGACATCTCCACCTCCTAAATAGAGGAATATTGATGGATCAAGGATTTGTCTTTAATGTCGGAGCCTTCCAGACAAAATTCAATGGCGGAATCGCCTACATGAGAATAACAAAAACCGCAGACTACCAGATGCAGGAGTTTGATTATTTAATAGGGGTTCTAACCGGTCACCCATCAGTTACCGGCTCTCTTACCATGACTTTACCGGCTGCTACCGCATGCGAAGCGGGACAAAATTTTGTTATTAAAGACGAAAGCGGAAATGCAAATAATCATAATATTATAGTAAAAACTAGCAATTCTGACACTATTGATGGTTTATCCTCAATTATTCTTAAAAGCCCCTATTCATCGGTAAATATTTATACCAATGGCATAGGAAAATTCTTCATACATTAGGTCGAAATGGCATTTTAATATCTATTTATGTATGAAGGGCCTTGTGCTCTTTAAGCTTATTTCGGAGGATATAATATGGCTTATAAATTTCAATTAGGACCAGCAATATTGTCTGGTTCAATTCAAGCAGAGGAAGGCATTATTTCAACTGATGTTGATGATGCAACCGCTGCTAATGTTGTGGCTCAAATTGATGCGGGTGAAATCCCAATCGCCAAGTTAGCTGCTAAAACAATTTCTGGAAAAGATCTTGGTTCAAGCCTCGATGCTCTTTCTGTTGCTAATAACTCAGGTTTAACCATGAGTTCTTACGATGGTTCTGCTGCCGTTTCTGATCTTGCTGTTGAGATCAAAGCAAACAGTGGTTTGACCAAAGACAATGACGGTATTCAAGTTGTTCTTGATGGTTCCGGTGGTCTTGAATTTAACGCTAGTTCAGGTATTCGTCTTGAAGCTGCGGTTGCTGGTGCTGGTCTTGCACACAGTTCTGGTGTTCTTTCTGTTCGCGTCGACGATGCTACCATCGAAGAAGACAGCGATATTTTAAGAATTAAAGCTGGTGGTCTTCAAGACAGTCACATGAATGACAATGTTGCTACCGGTCTTGCTGGTGCTGGTCTTTCTGCTGCTTCTGGTGTTATGGCTGTAGAAGTTTCAGGCGCAATGAAAGTTGCTTCTGACAAGGTTGGTGTTTCTGGATCTATTGCTGAGGCTGATGGTGGTCTTGGATTCTCTGGTGGTGCTGACTCTATTTCTGGTTTGAGACTTAGAGGTGGTAACTTGCCTTCTTTTAATGCTTCTCAAATTGCTCACCAAGATGAGTTTTTCATTAGTGATCAGGGAACTGATACACCAAGAAAAATTAGTTTAGAACACTTGGCTGACAAGTTTTCTGGTAATGCTCTTGTAGCTACAAACGGTGTTGTAAGAGTTGTTGCTGATGAAAGCACTATCGAAGTTGACGCCGGTAACGATAGAATTCAAATTAAAGACAACGGTGTTACTTTATCCAAGATGTCTCACGAAAGTCAAGGTGACCTTTTTGCTTTCGGTGCTGGTGGTGCTCCATTCGCTCTTTCAAAAGGATCAGCGAATACAGTTCTTATTGCCGGTGCTTCTGAGCCAGCTTATGGTTTACTTGCTGATGCCAACATTGACGCTTCTGCTGCTATTGTTGACACAAAATTAGCAACAATTTCAACTGCTAATAAGGTTTCTCTTGCTGCGTTAGATTTGGATGGTGGAACCGATATCGGTGCTGCTTTGGCTGACGCTGACTTAATGATTGTTGATGATGGCGCTGGTGGAACAAACAGAAAAATGGCTGCTTCTCGTATCGCAACTTACGCAAAGAGCAAATTCAGTGCTGCTACCACTGGTGGTAAAGCTGAAGGTTCCTTGCAATACAATGATGGTGTTTACACACTAACTCAAATGAGCGTTGCTGAATTGAGAGCTCACCTCTCTGTTGCTGACACCAACTCTATGGACATGAGTTACTCTTCTGGACAGTTTTCTGCTGATCTTCGTTTAGCTTCTTCTGATGCTCTTGAGATAGGCGGTTCAGGACTTGAACTTAAATCCACTATTGCTGGTAGTAGAGTTTTCTCTAATGATGTTACAATTACTGGTAACTTGACAGTTAACGGAACTCAAACTATTCTTAACACTGCTACTCTTGAAGTAGAAGATTTGAATATTAAAGTTGCTAAAGATGCTGCTAATTCAGCGGCTGCTGACGGAGCTGGTCTTACAATCGAGATGGGATCTGATGATCTTACTTTCGCTTGGGAACACGCAACCCAACAAATGCAATTGAAACTTGGTTCTGCTTTTGCTGATATCAAGGCTAACAAGTTTATTGGAGACATCGTGGGAGCTGTTCAACAGGCTGTTAATGGTATCGGAGATGCGGACGGTAACTTGGTAGTTGGTTTCAACTACGGTTCTGCTGACACCACCGCTGCTCGCACCTGGACTTTACCAGCTTCTCCATCGGAAGGGCAGGTTGTACACGTTAAAGCTCCAAGTTCTATGCACGCTAGTGGAATTAAAATTGTAAAATCTGGCTCTCAAACCATTGATGGCGAAGTAGAAATTACTCTTGAATCTCCATTTGCTGCTGTTAACATCATGTACGTAGGTTCTAATGCATGGAGAGTATTCTAATCACAGATTAGTGTTTACTCAGTTAAATATAGTGGTTGGCGTCTTTATGGCGTCAGCCCTTTTTTTTAATGCTTTTTTAATTTAAAGGAGGACAAATTAAATGGCTTATAAATTTCAACTAGGAGAGGCTCGTTTGAGTGGGTCTCTTATTCAAGAAGGTACTATTTCGACAACCGGAGATGTTTTACCATTGGCCGGCTCAGGTGATATCGCACTTGGTAGCACTACAAATGAGTGGGCAGATTTATATATTCGCAACAATATAAAACTAGGTGTCAATCAAGAAGCTCAAATTATCTATCATTCGTCAAAGGTGAATATAGAAAATGCTCCGCTTAGTGTTGCTCTTGGTTTAGATGTTAATGGTCACGATGGCTCATCTGAAGGTCTGCATTTGGGTGGAACCTTAGTAACCGCTACTGCTGCTGAGTTTAATCTTTTAGATGGGGGAACTGCTGTTGGCTCTTCAATCACTTTGGCTGATTCTGATGGCATTATTGTTGACGATGCGGGTACTATGAAAAAGATTCCTGCTTCTAACTTTAAGACTTATCTGGCTGATAACAGCTTAAACGTAGCCCTTAAAGATAATACTAATACGTTATCTAATGGTGTTAATTATTTTGCTGACCTTAGCGGTGCTGAGGCAGTAAGCCTACCAGCATCTCCGGATGTTGGTGATAATGTGTTTGTCAAAGCGCCAAGCAACTGTTCATCAACAAACACCCTTACGATTAACAGGCAAGGCTCTCACACAATTGATGGTGAAACTGCAATTGTATTAGAATCACCACATGCTGCTGTTATGTTAGTTTACGTTGTTTCAAACACTTGGAAAGTATTCTAATTCTTATTGAGTTATTTACTTGGGTTGATGTCCTTGTGGGTGTCAGCCCTTTTTTATTTTTAAATCTATTTATTGACAAAACAGAGGAATTTAAATGTCATATAATATTCTTAACAAAAATGTTAATTTTCAAGGCTCCACACAAGGGACGATTGAAGATGTTGTCGATACTCACACGGCGCAGTCAATAACTGGAAGTAAGGATTTTCTTACACTAACTGGGTCTCACGTACACGTAAAAAACGGCTTGGGAATTGGCACAACCTTCCCACAATCGAAATTGGATGTTGAAGGTGGTGTATCAATTGGGTCCACCTACTCTGGCACCACCGCTGCCCCTTCAGACGGAATAATTGTTGAGGGTAAAGCGGGTATTGGAACAAATAACCCATCTGGAAAGCTAGAAGTAGTATCAGGCAATGATAGTGACGGAACAATAGCCGTTCGCTCCGGAAATGCAACCCAATATTCAAAAATATCAATGGGTACAAATGTTAATAAGGCAACCATTGGAATGGCAGGATCTGCTGATACCTTCTTCACAGACACCGCACAGGGAGATTTAGTTCTTCGAGCAGATGACAACAATAATAAAGTTCATATAGGCGCTGGTACGTCTGGCATTGCTGGCATGGTTGTCACAGAAGTCTCTAACGTTGGAAGGGTTGGTATTGGAGTCGCTTCCCCTGACCACCCATTGCATGTGGTTGGTACAATATCTGGATCTGGTGCTATTTCCGGATCTGCTTTCTTTGGTGACGGCACTGGACTCTCTGGGGTTGCAACGACTTTAGCCTCAAATGGAGGATTAACCAATCCAAGTTCTGTTTCTGTTAGCCCAAATGATGCAACAGAATTAACAACGGCAAATGATGATGACTTTATTCTCGTATCAGATTCGCAAGCCTCTCACGTCTTGAAGAAAATCAAAGCATCTAGGGTTGCCGGTCTGTTCAACGCTGCTGTTACAACATACGGTGGTAATAACGCTGGTAGGATTCTTGTTGCAAACGGTGCTGGTGATATTCAAGGGAACGCAAGCCTAACCATAAGCGCGGCTCCCAAATTAACCCTTAATGGCGCTATGGATATAAGCGGAGAATTATCAGGATCAGGAGTCATATCCGGCTCGATTGGCCACTTTGTCACAAGAGTCGAGTCAGCAGCGATTGGATTGACAGACGCTAGTGGAATAGCTGGTGATGGGCTGGTTAATAATAGCGGATTGTTGGACATCCAAGTATCAGGAGCAGTCAAAGTTGCATCTGGAAAAGTCGGCATAACTGGTTCATTAGCCGGCTATGGTATTGCTCATGAAGGTGGCGTTGATTCGATTTCATCTCTTAAAGTTGATTTCGGAAGCTTATCCGAAGCAGCAATAAATAGAACGAATGATTTCATACCATTTATCGACGCAGATGATGGAGAGACAAAAAGAGAGAGTGTAACTGATTTAGTTGGGTTTATAGCAGGCTCTGGCCTTGATGCAAGCTCTGGACAATTATCTGTTGATGTTTCAGATTTTATGGCTGCTGGGGTAGACAATAGAATTTTAACTGCCACTGGTACAGACGCAATGACTGGAGAAGAAAATCTAACTTTTGATGGTAGTTTGCTTACCATTGCCGGTACCGGTTCAGCAACCTTACTAAGAGCCAACTATACAGGCGGCGGACACACTGACGCACTATTCCTTGTTTCTGGATCAAATACAGATATACAAATACAAAATATGCAACAAGGAAATGCTGGTCCCTCTTTCTTTTTGGCTGGTGAGAATCACGCAAGTTTTCCTGGTGTTTTGTACAACGCAAACAAACTTACCAACTTAGGAGCAATTACGCAAGGTAATCATCCTGGTGCAAATGGCTCACACTCCAGATTAACCGTGAGAAAAACATCAATTTCTGATAATACTGCAACTGATATTATTACAATTACAGTACCAAATGCTAATCATGCTGCCGCTATTAGGGTCTTTGGGCTAGCAAACTTTGATGGTTGTGCTTATTCGCAAGTGTTTTCCTTTCAAGGCACTATTGGCAGGACCTCTGGTGCCCCAACAGATAAAGCATTCTCTTCCGTGACAACAACAGAAAATGCGTCTGTAACTCCCAACTTTTCAATTGCGGTAGGTGGCAGCGCCAACACTGGAGGAAATAGTGCATCACAAACATTTAAGATGCAGCTTACCATTAATACGTCCGATAGTGCGTCTTCAAACGCAACAATTATGATTGAATTGATAAACTTTAATGATTCCGGTGTTACTATGGTCGCGTCATAATTCCTTTTCTCATCAACTAAACTATTTATCATAGATAAAACTATTACTAGGAGTTATAATTAATGTCTTCAATGTTAGAACAGGCAATCGTAGATGCGGCGGCATTGCGTGAAGCAGCCCTAAAAAACGCAGAACAATCCTTAATTGAAAAGTACGCACCGCAAATTAAAGAAGCGGTAGATTCTCTTTTGGATAAAGATGTTTTAGAAGAGCAAGAGGTCGGCCAAATTGCAACTTCTGGACAAGTAGAAAGCGAAGTTGTGGCCCCATTCGCCGCATCTCCAACTACAGACTCAAGTCAAGAAGTAACTTTGACAATGTCCGATGACGATCAAGTTTATGAGTTTGATCTTGATGTGATTAAGCAACAAGCAAAAGATAAAGATGTTGAGGCTGGAGAACAAGAAGATACAGCAGATTTAATGGGCGATTTGGGATTAGACATGCCATCCGATCAACCAGAGGGAGATACTGATGTTGATGCTTTATTAGAAAGCTTGTCTGAGGTACTAGAAGAATCTGATGAATTGTTAGAAGAGGAAGTGGTAGCAGAAATGTCCGGCTTACATAAAAATGGAACATTTGAAACAAACGAAGCCACCCTAGAATACCAACATGAAATGCAAAAAGCGATAGAAGAAATTGAGGGCCTTGAAGAAGAGAACGACGATTTAAAAGAAGAAAATCAAAAATTACAAGAGACCGTCAGTTCTATTGCAGCAAAAAATAAAAAACTTTTACAAATTATTAATAAATTAGATAGTTCAGTTAATGAAGCTTTACTATCAAATGCTAAGTTGCTTTACAGCAACAAGACGTTAAGCGATGCCTCCTTGAATGAGCGACAAAAATCAAAAATTGTTGAAGCCATCGCTAAGGCAAAAACACCAAAAGAGGCTAAGAATTTACACGAAGCGCTCAAAACTACAGTGGGTACCACAAAAAATGATGGTCCGAAATCACTTAGAGAGTCAGTTAGTAGAAAATCAAATCTCTCAGGTATTATGCCACGAAAACAAAAACCCCAACAAGAATTTTCATTTGCAGATCAAATGAAGAAACTTGCTGGAATTAAATGACATACTGTAGGAGGTATTAAAATGTCTATTATTCAGAAATTAACTGAAGGCATCGTAAACCGAGACATGAAAGCAGAAGGCGAAGCTCTTTTGAATAAGTGGTCTCAGACCGGTTTACTTGAAGGCCTTAACAACGAACATCAAAAGTCCACTATGGCTCGATTGCTTGAAAACCAAGCAAAAGAATTGCTACGTGAGGCTTCCACACTTGCTGCTGGTGATGTTGAGGGGTTTGCTGCTGTAGCATTCCCAATCGTTCGACGTGTATTCGCTGGACTTATTGCTAATGATCTTGTTAGCGTACAACCGATGAGTTTGCCAAGTGGTCTCATTTTCTTCCTTGATTTTGTGTTTTCACCAAATCTTGGTGCTACTGGAACTCAAACTGATCGTCTTGGTAACACAGCCGAAAGATCAATTTATGGTACTGACAAAGTTGGTAAAGGAATTCAACAAGGTGTTAATCTAGTAGGTAGCGCAAGTCAAGGATTCTCTGGCCCACTTCGTGATGGTTCTACCGGCTATGCTTACGCATCTGCCACTGGAAGTAATAGTTCCGATATTGTTCAAGCAAAAGCAAAAGAAGGATCTTTTGTTCTTAACGGAAACGTAAGTGAAACAAACAAAAAACTTATTCAGTATGACCCAGATCTTTTAGCGGTAACTGATTCTTCATTAGGAGTTGTCGTAGTGGAGATTGATAAAAGCGAATTGGCATCTTCACTTGGAGATCCAGACTTTGATAACCTTTCAGCGTTCTTACTTGCCATTACTGCATCAGCCGGTTTGAATAGCTTGGCTAACATCAATAATCTTAAGCAAATTCGTCGTTTGACAGACAAAATCCCAGCAGCTAGTTCTACTTCAGGTAACGAAGCAATTCGTTATGTATTCTCAAGCACAGATACAATCACTGCTCAAGCAATGGGTGCTGCGGTGTCTGGTGATGTTGTTCAAGGTGGAGATGTATCTTATCCTCTTAAGGATAAAATTAATAATGTGGGCGCTAACTCTATTGGTGCTTTGGTTGGTGACTTGTTCCCACTTGAAGCAAATGGCGAAATCCCAGAGATCGACATCAAGGTTGATTCAATCGCGATCGTTGCTCAAACCAAAAAGCTTAAAGCTAAGTGGTCTCCTGAGCTAGGTCAAGATTTGAATGCTTATCACAACCTTGACGCTGAAGTTGAATTGACTTCTATTCTTTCAGAGCAAATCGCTTTGGAAATTGATCGCGAGATCCTTGCTGACCTTGTAAACGGTGCAACTGCTGCAACTTATTACTGGTCTCGTTCTCCCGGTTTGTTTGTAAATAAAGAAACTGGTGAAGAGCTTGGTGCAACTGCTGCTGCTCCTGATTTCACAGGCACAGTATCAGAATGGTATGAAACTTTGATCGAAACAATTAATGATGTTTCTGCTCAAATTCATAGAAAGACACTTCGTGGTGGAGCTAACTTTTGTGTAGTTTCTCCTGAAGTTGCTAACATTCTTGAGTTTACCTCTGGCTATCGTGCAAATGTAACTGCTGATGCAGATACAGGTGACATTGGTGCTGTTAAGGTTGGCGCCTTGAATCGTAAGTTCGACGTTATTGTTGATCCTTACTTCCCACGTAATGTTATTCTTGTAGGACGCAAAGGAAATTCATTCCTTGAGTCAGGTTACGTTTATGCTCCATACGTCCCACTACAAACAACACCTACAATTTTCGGTGTGGAAGACTTCGTTCCGCGTAAAGGGGTTATGACCCGTTACGCTAAGAAGATGGTCCGCCCTGATATGTACGGTCTTGTTATCTGTCGTGGACTTCTTGGAGAGAGTGGTGGGAACTAAACTTTTGTAAGAAGTTAAAAAAGACCCCCCTTCCTTTTTGGTTGGGGGGTTTTCTTTTTGTGAAGACTATTTACTACTGAATGCGAAATGAACGCATAAAAGATTTATTGATTATAAGGAGATTATATAAAATGGCTAAATTAGGAAGATACTCTGCGGATAGAAAGAAGATTCAAGCTGTTGCGGCCGCTGAAACATTGGTTGTTACTCCTGCTGATTGTGGAACTATTTTTACATTGGCAGGTGGTGCTGGAGTGGTTTCAATAACGCTACCCACAGCAGCCGCTGCTGGTGCAGGATGGTGGTGTAAGTTTGTGCTACTTACCAACAAAGCGTCTAACGATGTTACTATTACCGCTGGAACTGCTGGAGAGTTGGTTGTTTCTAACTTTGGTGGTCTAGATGCAGCAGATGCCAGAGCTAATGTTGTGAGCGATCCTTCGCACGATAATATTAAATTCAAATCCACGGCTATGGCCGGAGACCAGATCGAATTTATTAGCACTGGATCTCAAATGCTATGTCAAGCGTTTAGTGCTGGTGACGGCTCTGATATTATTTCTGCATAGTCCTTAATCTCCGCAACATTAAGACTAAGCTCACCTCGGTGGGCTTTTTCTGTTTGAGACTAATTATTTTGCTATCAAAAAGGAGTTATTATGGCTAGGAAATCACAACGCTTGAGAAGAAAAATAAGAATTGAGCGTATGAAAGCAAGAGAACAAGAAGCAAGGATGTCAAAGAATGTTCAGGACAATTCTGTAATTCTAGAAAGAATGAAAAACATGTCTTCAATAATTGACGAAGTATGTGAGTCGATCACTATTGCTGAGCCTGTGGCAGAAACAAAAATCCAAACCACACCAGTGGTTGAAATGAAATCAGAGCCGTCAGTTGAAATGAAAATACAACCGCACAATGAGCCAACATTAATCGTTCCTGAGTTGCCAAATTTTAAAAAAATGACAAAAAAGGCTTTGTTATCATTTGCCAAAGACAATGACATAGTGGTAAAAAATAGCATGACTAAAGCACAATTGATTAAAGCCATTCGAGAAACTATTTAGGAATGAATGGAGGATTCATGAATGGCATTTCCAACTTTAACGCCTACGTCAACGACTAGCGCTATTATTCTACCTGAAACAGGCAGCTCTTCTAATGTAGCCGCTGCTTGTCCTATAGGCGCATACACATCGTCTGCTGATTTTATCGCCGGTGCAGTGGCTCAGGTTGCATTTACTTATAAAAAATTAGGTGGCGATGTTCTTGACATAGAACTGACGGAAAAAAACGTTTATGCAAATTATGAGGAGGCTTGTCTTGAGTACTCATACATTGTAAATAAATTCCAAGCAAAAAGCATCATCGGTTCTGCACTTGGAGGATCAACGGGCTCTTTTAATCATCAAGGGATTATAAAATCAGGCGAACCTCTCAGTGGCTCAAACATCGCACTTAAGTATCCAAAATTTTCTTTTGTATCGGCATTTAGAATTGGTGAGGCGTTCGGCACAGAAGCTACGGTTGGTGGGCAAACAACAATTTACTCTGCCTCATTCGACACTGTCTCTGGGCAACAAGATTATAATTTGCAAACAATTGTATCTGCATCTTCGGTTGCTGGTGGTGT
>VMHT01072364.1_pt1 | contig 15573 bp, 4 predicted proteins | sample 4693611 | NCBI WGS metagenome assembly VMHT01 (sample SAMN12280063, study PRJNA550983) | marine metagenome | isolation source: seawater sampled from same location over 5 years 0.02-0.2 micron viral filtrate | place: USA: collected off the coast of southern California halfway between the port... ... | reverse complement strand
CTGTGTAACATAGGGTGGGTTATTAGCACCCCTATATGTTATTGTGAATTTGACAGTTGTTGTTTGATTGTTGTTATTTTGTGGGGTTTGTGATGCTGATGCGAAAATGCCTAACTACCCTAACCTACAGAGGTGACAAAGAGAGAGGTCAATATATCATTTCAAAAAAAATTTCTGAGGTATACAAAAAAATTTCTGAGGTATTTTTCATGTCCCCATTACTTTTTCCCTTTAAGATTCTGAGGTTCTTTGTGTTTGTGCTTGTGGGTGCACTGGTACTCTCTATTGTCTCCCCAGATGAGATGAGTGAAAACCCCCCACAAAGTGTGGAGAGGTCATATTGACACTCTCTAAATATGGGAGTATAATAGAAAGTGAAATGGAGTTATTAATTAATGGCTAAAGGATTTACTGTAAAGGCATCTAAACCTAAGAAGAAAAAGGAAAAGATAGAGTGGGACTATGAGAATATTAAAGAGAGATGGAGAGGAAAGAGAATAGTCTTCTGTATGCCTGGTAGAGGGGTCTCCTTTACATTCCTAAAGAACTTTGTGCAGTTGTGCTTTGACATGGTACAGAACCAGATGAGTATTCAAATATCTCAAGACTACTCATCTATGGTAAACTTTGCAAGATGTAAGTGTTTAGGTGCAAATGTACTCAGAGGTCCTGATCAACTTCCATGGGATGGGAAACTAGAATATGACTATCAGTTATGGATTGACTCTGATATAGTCTTTAACACTGAGAAGTTCTGGCAATTGCTTGACATGGCTCTCCCTGCAGAAGCAGTTACTTCAGAACCCATCTATGAAGATGTCAAGGATGAGAAGGGAGAAGTGGTACTAGGAGATGATGGAAAGACTAAGACTAAACTTACAGGTATTAAGCAAACTATAGATCCTGAGAAGGACAGACCTATTGCAGCAGGTTGGTATGCTACTGAAGATGGTAGAACTACCTCTGTGGCACACTGGTTAGAAGAAGATGACTTCAGAAACAATGGTGGGGTCATGAACCATGAAATGGTAGAGGGCATCTCCAAGAGAAATAAACCCTTTACAGTTGACTACACAGGTTTTGGATGGGTGCTCATCAAGAAAGGTGTGTTTGAGCATGAGGATATGAAGTATCCATGGTTTGCTCCTAAGATGCAGTTGTTTGAGTCAGGAGCAGTCCAAGACATGTGTGGGGAAGATGTAAGTTTCTGCTTAGATGCCATGGATGCTGGATTTGAGATCTGGTGTGACCCAAGAATCAGAGTAGGGCATGAGAAGACTAGGGTGATCTAATGGTTATCACCTTCTTTTCAATTCTACTAATACTTTTCATAGTGTTAGTAATAGTCACTTATTATAATCCACACAGATGAACCAAATAGAAACAAAACCTAAGAAATCTAGACAGGGTAGAGGTAAGCATTCCAAGTATGCTGCTACTTCTAGGAACAAGGCAAGGAAAAGATATAGAGGGCAAGGGAAATGATCAAGGTAGACATGTCTGAGCAGTTCAGAAGAACCAAAACTCTGGTGACTCAGATTAAAAGGAAAATAGAAAAATCCGCGAAAAACCTCGTTTCTCTATAATATGATATCTTGGATAGTATGGGCATATTTGATTGTTCTGATAATATGCCTGATAATTATAGCAATGAGAGATAAAATTAAGTAAATAGTAATGTATTAAGAAGGGGGAAAAATGAAAAGCATAGAAGACCACATCCAGCATGATAAGGAAGTCCTTGCTGACCCTAAGGTGTCTGAACCAATGAAAAGACACACATTAGAGGAACTGCATGATTTAGAGGTCTATGTTGACCACCATCATGAGGAAATAGAAGCAGGTGATCACCATGATCCTAATGTTCTAGAACTGTTCTGTGAGATGCATCCTGATGAACCAGAATGTTTAGTATATGATGACTGAATTTTTAAGAGAAATAACCAATGATAAGTTGGTTCCAAAGGTGAAAACTGAGTCTAAACATAATGACTTATTTGAGTCTGAAGAGACTGAAGAAGATGAAATTTATGCTGATAAAGCATAATACAAATTTACTGTAATAAATAAACCTAGATTATAGTAAATGCGTGCCAGTACAAAGACTTAGTAAAGGATTTAAAGACATAAGTGCTAGTTTTCAAACTAACCCACTTAGTAATGATTTCATAGCGCTAAAGAATGAATCTGCAATAGCACGCTCAGTTCGCAATCTAGTATTAACTATACAAGGAGAAAGACCCTTTCAACCAGTTCTTGGTACAGGGGTCAATAATCTTTTGTTTGATAATATGGATAAGTTAACTGCTTCTGCCATTCGTTCTGAAATAAGAACTACCATTGAAAACTATGAACCTAGAGTAGAGATTAATGAAATATTAGTTGACCCAGATTTTGAAGGAAATGCCTTTCATGTTACTCTACAATACTTTATTATTGGTATTGATGTGCCAGAACAAGAACTCACCTTTGCATTAGCACCCACAAGATAAATGCCTTTAGTTAACTTTAGCAACGTAGATTTTGATGAAATCAAAGAGTCCCTTAAGGACTACTTAAGAGCTAACTCCAATTTCACTGATTATGACTTTGAAGGATCTAACTTATCTGCGATTGTAGACACCCTAGCATATAACACATATATCTCATCATATAATGCTAATATGATAACCAATGAGGTTTTCATTGATAGTGCCACTCTCAGAGAGAATGTGGTGTCTTTAGCACGCAATATTGGTTATGTACCCAGATCTAGAAAGGCAGCAGTAGCAGATGTATCCTTCAGTGTAAATGCTTCAAATACAAATGCAGTCACATTAACCCTTAAGGCAGGTATTGTACTGACTACATCAGCTCAATTTGGTGGAAATAGTTATACTTTTACCATTCCTGAGGACATAACTGTACCTGTAACATCAACTGGTGTAGCATTTTTTACAAATATTAGAGTTTATGAGGGAACTTTTGTAACTCAGACCTTCACAGCAAGTTCTAGAAATCCAAATCAGAGATATATTCTTCCAAATGTAGGAATTGATGCAGATTTAATCAGAGTTGTGGTAAAAGATAATGAATCTTCTAGTGTAAAAGACAAATATTCAAGATTTTCTAGTCTTTTTGGAGTAAATTCATCCACAATGCTGTTCTTTTTACAAGAAATAGAGAATGAGAGGTATGAAATATTGTTTGGAGATGGAGTTTTTGGTAAAAAAATTGAAGAACCTAACTTTGTAGAGGTAAGTTACATAGTTTCTAATGGTGAAGCAGCAAATGGACTCAATAATTTTAGTTTTTCTGGTAGATTGGTAGACAATAGTGGTTCATCTGTAACCAGTGGAGTGTCTTTAGTGTTCACAAATTACCCATCATCAGGTGGAAGTGCCATAGAGAGCATAGAATCTATCAAAAAATACGCTCCACAGATCTATGCATCACAAAATAGAGCAGTTACAGCATCAGATTTTGAAGCTTTAGTGCCTAGAATCTATCCAGAAGCAGAATCTGTGTCTGCATATGGTGGAGAAGAGTTAGTTCCACCTGCTTATGGTAAGGTTTTTGTAAGTGTTAAACCTTTTAATGGTGTATTTTTGTCCAGAGCAGTCAAAGAAAACATTAATAGAGAGTTAAGAAAGTATTCTTGTGCAGGAATTGTCACAGAAATACTAGATTTGAAATATTTGTATGTAGAAACTGAATCAACTGTATATTTTGATACAAGTAAAGCAGCATCTCCAGATGGCGTAAAGAGTGTAGTATTAGATAATCTTGTAAAATATGCCAATTCTTCTCAATTAAATAAATTTGGTGCTAGATTTAAATATAGTAAGTACTTAGGAGTGGTTGATAATAGTGAAAGTGCCATTACTTCTAACATAACAACTGTGTTTATGAGAAGAGATATGGAACCTAGTTTAAATACTTTTGCAGAATATGAAATTTGCTTTGGAAATGAGTTTCATATAAAGAATACTAATGGATATAACATCAAATCATCAGGTTTATTTGTAAGTGGTATTAGTGATTGTCTATATCTTGGTGATCTTCCTAATGCAGACAGAGCAACAGGAACAGTTTTCTTGTTTAAACTAGCTGCTCCTACCCAACCAGTGGTGGTAAAAAGAGGAATTGGTATAATAGACTACATACATGGAGAGATCAAGTTGAATCCCATCAATATTATCTCTACAAAATTGACTAGAGGAGTGCCTGGTGCAGAAGTTCCTCTAATTCAAATCTCAACATCTCCTCATTCTAATGATGTTATTGGATTACAGGATCTTTATTTACAACTAGATACTAGTAACAGCACTGTAACCATGATTCCTGATGATATTTCCTCTGGAACTAACACTTCAGGATCAAGTTATAAGGTAACTTCTAGTTATGCTAATGGATCACTTGTAAGAGGTACTCCTCACATTGCAGGAACCTCAGAAGGAACATTAAATGTATCAACACCAAACACTATATCTAGTGTTACAACTACAGTAGGAAGCAGTGGAAACACTACCACAACAACTCCAACACCTACCACAACAACTCCAACACCTAGTGCTCCTAGTGGTGGTGGATATGGATCAGGATACTAATACTGAATCACAATAATGACAATAGAAACTAAGATCAAATTTCAAGATATAGTTGAGAATCAAGTGCCACGTTTTGTGCGTGATGATTTTCCACTTTTACCTGATTTTTTAAAATCTTATTATGTTTCTCAGGAAGTTTCTGGTGGAACTCTTGATTTGATACAGAATCTTGACAGATATGTAAAGGTAGATCAATTATATGGATTAAAAACTAATACAATTCTAAGTGAAGACCTTACTCAAACAGCAAGTGTAATAAAAACACAGGCTGCAGGTAACTTTACAGTGGGTTTTCCTGATAAAAATGGATTAATAAAGATAGATGATGAAATTATATTCTATGAGACTAAGACAGATAGCAATTTTGAGGGGTGTACAAGGGGTTTCAGTGGCATTACAAGTCACATTGGATCAAATACACCAGACAAGCTAGTATTTTCCTCTTCAGTAGGTGCAGCACACACTGATGGTGCTGTAATAGAGAACTTAAATATATTATTTTTACAAGAATTCTTTAAAAAAGTCAAAACTCAATTTGCACCAGGTTTTACAGATAGACCTTTTGCACCAGATGTTGATCAAAGAAACTTTATTTTTAATAATGAGAGTTTCTATAGTTCTAAAGGAACAGATCATGCTTTTGAAATATTATTCAAAGCACTCTATGCTGCTGATGTAGAGGTAGTTCATCCAGACAAATATCTATTTCGTCCATCAAATGCTGACTATAAGATCACTAAGGACTTCATTGTTGAAACAATTAGCGGTGATCCTCAACAATTAACTAACCTTACACTTAATCAGAACTCAACTGGAGCAAGAGGTACTGTAACTAATGTAGTTCCTATACCATATGATCAAGGTCAATTCTATCAAATAAGCATTGATTCTGGTTTTTCAAGAGATATTAGTGTAAAAGGAACTATTTTTAATGAATTTAAAGTAAATCCAAAAACTAAAATTACAAATGCTATTAGTATTGGTGGAACAGTTTTTGATGTAGACTCAACTTTAGACTTTCCAGAAACAGGAAAGTTAATTATTAAAGATGTTGATGATAATCCAGTGTCTTTAGCATATACTGGAAAATCTATAAACCAATTTTACAATGTTACAGGTGCTATTAAGGATTTTAAAGTTGCTACTGATATAAGATTGGATGATTATTCCTTTGCTTTTGTTGGAGTTAGCACTGATGATCAAATACAAGTTAGAATGAGTGCTGCTTTACAGGACATTGAGTTTAAAGGACCAAATAATTCTTATGAAATTGGTGATATCATTAAACTTCAGTCATTAGGAGTAGAATCTAAGATTGAAAAGGCAGTAAATTTCACTCATAACATTAAAACTAACTGGGAAATTGCTGAAATCCAAATTATTGATGAAGATCAGAGAAAATATACACTTTTTACCTATGATGAGCAATATTTAAAGATAGGACATAAGATTACTTTGACAAGTCGTGACTCAATACCTGTTGTAGTTACAGGAACAGTGTCTCAAGTTACTTCTGCAACCTCTTTTGAGGTCTTATTGTCAGATGTTATCTCATTACAAAGGACTTGGGACTTTGAAAATCAAATTTTAAAGGGAAATTCATCAAAATATCCATATTTGAGTGATTTTATTGCAAATGTGCAAAACAGTTACATATTAACTGATACAAAAGATGTTTTAGTTACCTCTAATTCACTTCCTAACTATGCAAACAAGGAAACTAACCCATATGACAGGAAAATTACCTTTACTGGTAGGTTAGTTAATGTTGAAACCATACCATTAACCACTACAACTGATCATGGGTTCTATACAGGTGATGCAATCTACTATAAAGCTGGTATAACCAATGTTCAAAGCACCACTGCTGATGGCATAACCTTCAATACACCTGTTGAGAGTAGATTTAACAGTATAGAAGATGGTGTTTTCTATGTAAGAAGAGTTGATGCTAATAATATCAAACTAGCACGTAGTAAAGGAGACTTATACACAGATGTATATGTTGAATTCACTGGTGATGTCACAGACAATGAATTTATATACTTTGATTACTATCAAAAGAGGTTAGAACCTCAACAATTAGTTAGACAAATACTTCCTCTTAATAATAAGGGTGGAGTTTATGAAACTGAACCAGGATTTACAGGTATTCTTAATAATGGTGTTGAAGTCTTAAATTACAAGTCTCAAAATAGCACTATTCACTATGGTGATGTCTTATCCTTCCAAGTTAAGAGAGGTGGATATAATTATGATGTTGTCAATCCTCCTTTAATAGTTGTAAATGATACTGTTGGCACTGGAGCAACTGGAACTGTTGCTACTGAAGGTGTTTTTGAAAGAATGGATGTAGTTGATCAAGGGTATGATTATATTGGTACACCAACTATATTAATAACTGGTGGTAATCCCACTGTTTCTGCAGAGGCAGAAGTAAATATGGTTGCAATAAATCACATACTTCCTTTTAATAGTGGTGAAGATTCTGGTGGTGGTAATGGTATTCATTTATCAAATGATACTATTGGATTTACTACTTTTCACAAATTTAGAGATTCTGAGAGAGTGGTTTATGACAATGGAGGTCAAACTAATGTTGGTGGTATGGACACTGACTCATCATACTATATTTCAGTAGTAGATAACTTCAAAATTAAACTCCATAATACTAAATCAAATGCTATCAGTGGAACTGACCCTATTGATTTAACCTCCTATGGAGTTGGAAGACAATTTATCAGAGCATTTGAAGCAAAAAGAGTTGTTTCTAGTGTAACTATCCTTAACTCAGGTAGTGGGTATCAAAATAAAAAAAGAACCATTAGTTCTGCAGGAATTATAACTGCTACAGATAGTATTAGTATTAAAAATCATGGATATCTTGAAAAAGAGATAGTTAGATATACTGCACCTACAACAGGAGATTCAGTTACTGGATTAGCAGAGAATAAAGATTATTATGTTGTAAAAACAAGTAATGATGAATTTTCAGTATCTGAAGTTGGAATAGGATCAACTGGAGGTGACTATTTTTATAATAATAGAATATTTGCTAAGTTATCAAAAACAGGTGGTGGATCATTTAACTATCAACCAATATCTGTAAATGTTGAAGGAACTATTGGTGTTTCCACTAGGTCTGGTGGACAGGATTTCAGTGCTGTGCTGCAACCAATTGTAAGGGGACAAATATCATCTGTTGATTTAATACAAGCAGGTGTTGGATATGGTGCCTCTGAAATAATTAACTTTAACAGGCAACCAGTTATTACTTTTGAAAATGGTGAATCAGGACAAGCAAAGGCAGTTATCAATAATGGTAAGATTGATAGTATTCTAATTCAAAATTCTGGAAGAAATTATTGGGCACCACCTGATGTAACTATTCAAAGTAATACAGGAAACTATGCTCAGTTAACTGCTATAACAGATCCAGATACTGGAAGAATAAATGAAATTAAAGTGATAAAAGGTGGCTCAGGATATATTGATGGTCAAACTAATATTATAATAACTGCACCAGGTTCAACTGCTCAAGTTGAAGTTCAAATTCATCCATGGCAGATAAATTTATTTGAAAGAAACCTAATAAACATAGGAAGTGATGATGGAATAATAGAGGAGAATGCAGAACATACATCTTTACAATATGGACATCTTTATGCACCTCGTCCATTAAGAGAGGCAACATATGCTGTATCTGGAGAGGATGAGGATAATACTCTGTATGGTACCCCAGATCTAGTCAGAGATGCTGTAACAGGTGTTGAGGTGTCTAGTGTCAATCACTCACCAATTCTTGGTTGGGCACATGATGGAAATCCAATATATGGACCATATGGATTTACTAATAATGATGGAAGTGGATCTATTGTTGAAATGAAATCTGGTTATGAATTAAAACCAAATGAAACTAATAGACCACCACTTTCCTTATATCCAGCTGGATTTTTTACTGAAGATTATCAGTTTATTGGAAATGGACATTTGGATAAACATAATGGTAGATTTGCAATAACACCAGATTATCCAAAAGGAATCTACGCATATCATGCAACTATAAAATCTCAGAATGATACTACAGGACCTTTTGAAAACTTCAGAAGACCAGCATTCCCTTATTTTATAGGTACAACTTATAAGTCTAAACCCAATCCTTTTAATTTTGGTATTGCTTCTATTCAATCCAAATATGATATTATCAGTAATGGTTGGGTAAGGAATACAAGAGACTATCATACCAACTCTGCAAGGAGTGGATATGATTATATTTTTAATTCTAATGATATAAGAAAACAAACATTAGAAATTAGTGAAGTTAGTTTAGGTGAAGTTAATAAAATAGGAATTACTACAGGAGGAACAAATTACAAAGTAGATGATAAAGTTGTTTTTGATAACACAGGAACTGGTGGTGTAAATGCACAAGCTTCTGTTAAGAGGATTAGTGGTCAAAAAGTCAATACAATTAGTGTTGCCTCTACTAGTTTTTCTAATGTTGAATTTGTACCATCCAGATCATCTACATCATATGTTGGTATAGTAACTACATCTCATAATTTAATTAATGGAAATTTGATTAGAGTGAGTGGATTATCAACTAATCTCAGTGGATTTTCTGAAAATGGTGCATACGGTGTTGGTATTTCTAGTGAAGCATATTTGTTATCTAGTGATATGGTTGCTCAAACTGGAGCAGAATTTATTGATGTTGTTGGTAATTTAGAATGCACTATAAGAGAAAATGATATTTTAAGGATTGATCAAGAAAGAGTAAAAATTTTAAAGGTTATACCAGAAAAAAGACAACTTCGTATATTAAGAGCAGTTGATGGAACTACAGCAGGTGTTCATACTAACAGTGCATTCTTATATGAGGATTCTAGAAAGTTCTCGTTCAATACTCGTACTGGTTTGCAAACAGATAGAACATTTAATATTAATTTTGAGGAATATTTTGATCCAGCTCAGGTAGTTGGAACAGGAACTGCAAGAGGAGTTGGTATAGGAACTACAATTAGTTTTACAGATATAGTATCAACAGGAACAACACAAGCATTTGTGCGCACACAAAATTTATGGTTTGAAGATCATATTTTTAACCTAAATGATGAAGTTGTTTATAAGGCAAATGGTGGGACACCTATTTTAGTATGGACAGGAGTTGCTGGCAATCCTTATGTTAATTTAGATACTTTTTCTAATTTATTTGCTGTTCCTATATCTCCTAATACTATAGGTATTGCAACAGGTAGAGTTGGTCTTGGTAGTGATTCTGATGGATATTATGTTGGTGTGAATAGTACTGCAGTTCCATCAACTTTATATTTTGTAAATCTTGGTGTTGGCAATACTCATAGTTTTAAAACTAAACTTAATAATGTTATTACTGGATCTATAACTCAAAACACTGTTACTGTATCAACATCTTCCACACATCAATTAAAATTCAATGATACTGTATTTGTTTCAGTAAAACCAAAAGATGTAAAAACTGTTGAAGTTAAATATAATGATTTTAATAGAAGAATAGTTTTTGATCCTCAGGATTTTGTTGCTGGTGATATTGATTTATCTCTAAACACTATAAGAGTAACTCAAGGTGTGTTTAATATTGGTGATAAAGTCATTCATACTGCATCATCACCTGCAGGTGGTTTAGTTAATGAGAAAATGTATTATGTTATGTTGTATAATCAAACTAATATAAGACTAGTTGAAGAAAGAACTGAATTACAATCAAAAAATCCAAAATTTGTAACCATATCAAGCACTAGTGCTGGTACTTTATCTAAAGTTAATCCATCTCTTCTTCTTAGAAAGAATCAACAACTTAAATTTGATGTATCAGATTCCTCATTATCATTTACTGATGATGGAATAACATATTCTGCATTTAAACTACAGTTCTTTAAAGATAAAGAATATCTAGATGAGTTTGTAACTACACAACAAAATGATGCTTATGAAGTTCAATCTTCAGGGAGAATGGGTATTGATTCAGATGCTGTTGTTACATTATCCATAACAGATGAAGTTCCTTCTTTATTATTCTATAAATTTAATGTCAATAATATAAACAGAATTACCACTCTCAAAAATGAGATTAAAATTGATACTACAGTTTCTCAATTTAATCAAATCAATATAACACCAACTTATTATGATGGCAATTACACAATTAGTGGAGTGGGAACTACAAGTTTTAAATATGATGTTCCTTTTCCTCCAGATGTAACTCAATATGATCCAACTGTTGCCAATATAAGTTATGAAACTACATCCAAAACTGCTCAAGGTGCAGTGGTTGACTTTAGATTAATAAGTGGTGGTCAAAATTATAAAAAACCACCTACAATCACTGGTGTTTCTGTTGGATCAACAGTTAGATCTGGAATAGGTAGTGGTTCTATATTAGTAGCTCAAACATCATCAATTGGACAGATAACTGGCACTAAATTGAACAATATAGGATTTGATTATCCTTCTGATAGAACTTTAAAAGTAATCCCTAATCTTCCAGATATTGTAGAGATTGATAGGTTAAGTTCTCTTGATTATGTTGAAGTTACCTATCAAGGAACAAATTATCCAGCACCTCCTGATATAGTTGTTATAGATGGTTTCACTAAAGAAGTTTTAGGTGATATTGATTTGGAGATGGTGTTAGGTGAAGATAGACTCAAAATAATTAAAAATACAGAGGGAATCTATAATGTTGAACCTAGAATAGTTCCTGTTGGCAATCCAAATGGAATTGGTATTAAAGACTTAACATATAGTAGTGATGGATCAGGTACAACAACAAATTTACCAAACACTGTCAGATTATTCTTTGATAGAACATTTAGTAATGCAGCAGACTTTGCAAAAGGTGGATTTTCTGTTGGAGAAAAATTCTTACTTGAAAATGTTAGTGTTGGTTTAGGTAGTACTGGTAGAGGATATAATTCAAAAGAGTATGGATATAAACTATGGACTATTACTGCAGCTAATGGTCAAATAGGTGGTGCTAATGCATTTATAGAGTTTGTCTTACCTGCAGAAGAACTAGTGGGTAGAGTACCAGGTGTAATGGTTCCAGCAGAGTCTGCTGCTAGAGTCGTATTAGAAATTCATTTTCCTAGATTTAAAACATACTTAAAACAAAATCAATTCTTTAATGGTGAGGCTGTTATTGATGATATTGGTGCTGTAGGTGTTATTGAAAGATGGAAACCAGAGAGTAATACTTTAACTATTTCTACTGAGCAAGAATTTAGAGTTGGATCTAAAATTACTGGACAAAGTTCATTAATATCTGCACTTGTTACAAGTAATTTAAATTTTCCTGCTGAGATTACAACTGGTGCTGGATCTACTGTAAATCATGGATTCCAATCTGATTCTGGAATGCTTAATAATAGTTTCCAGAGATTACCTGATAATGGTTATTATCAAAGTTTCTCATATGCTTTAAGATCTCTTATTCCTATTGATACTTGGGGTGATACTGTAAAATCATTATCTCATGTAGCAGGTTTTGATAGATTCAGTGATTTGGATATAGAAAGTAAAGATCCTGATGCTGTTATTACTAGAACTGAACCAGCAAACTTTGAAGCTATTGCTGAAATACAAAGTAAAGCTGAAATGGCAGTTTATCCTGATTTTGATAATGTTAGTGAAATAGCAGTCAATGTAAATGGTGAATTAGTATCAAGAGATATATTATTTGCAAATAGATCCATAACAGATTTCTTCCAATCTATAGGAAACAGGGCAATTGATATTGATGACTTTAGTGCAACATTTAATAACAACGAAAGAACTACTAAGTTCTCTAGAGTTGGTGAGTTTACTAAAAATGACACCTTTAATAAAGTCTTTACTTTAGTAAAAGATCAAACATTTAGTGATGAGAGACAATTCTCAATTGTTTCCTTAATGCAACATGATGATGTAGCATTTATCAATGAATATGCTGTTTTAGAAACTTTCCCTGAGTTAGGAACATTTGATTATATTCCTTCAACTACAGGATGGGATTTAACATTCAATCCAATCAGAACTGAATTTAATTTATATGATGTAACTAATGCTTCTATAAGTGTTAAGGATAATATTGTGGGTGTAGCAAGCACTGCTTTAGGAGATGCTGTTTCATTTGCATCTACACATGTAGATATTGGCATTGGAGTTACTACAACCATTGCAAAAATGCCTGTAGCATTTAGATCAGGTCACTTCATGGTTCAACTTGAAACTCCTAATCAAGATTTCTTTGGTAGTGAAGTTACTGTGATTCATGATGGAACAAAAGTAAATGCAATAGAATATGGTGAAATACAAAATAAAGCAGGTGAAAATATTACAGGATTTGGTACTTTTAATGCAACCATAGTTGGAACAAACGTAAATCTTGATTTCATACCAAGTGTTGGAGTTGCTCTAACTGCAAATGCTTCTTCTATTTTCCTAGCATCTTATCCTCAATCTTCTGGTATTGGATCTTGTACTCTAGATACAGTTAGACTTATATCAGATAAGAGACAAGTTGCTGCTGGTGTTACTACTCCAATTGCAACTTATGCTAGTGATGGATCTGGTGTTAATTTCAGACCAACTGCAGCATATTATTTTGTATCTGTAGAAGGAACAGGTGCTGCAGATGGAATGTATGAGACTTTTGAAGCTGCTTTAATTAATTCAGAAAATAATGAAGCAGTTGTTGATTTTGGAGAGGTTAGTCTTAATACCACATCATTAGGAACAGTGAGTGCAACTTCTGGTGGTAATAATGCTAATTTAACTTTTTTCTCAGAAACTCCAGCTAATGTAATAGTGTTTGGACTTGAATTACAAATATTTGATAACCAAGAATTTGCTCCAAATCTACCACTTAATAATGTTGAAGTTCTCAGTAATAGAGGAAGATATGTAGGAACTAAGTTAGATCTTCAAACTGCCTTTGATTTAAAACATAATGAAGATCCTATATTCAGAAGACAATTTAATGGTAACAGAGATGCTGGAACTGGTTCAAATGGTTTAAACATAGCAAAGAATACAGTCAACATTCCAAATCACTTCTTTGTCACTGGAGAGAAAGTTAATTATAGTTTCCAAGGAGCAACTACTCTTAATGCTGTTAGTATTGAGGAAACAGTAGTTGCTGGTATTGGTACAACTGATAAACTACCACAAGAATTATTTGTTGTTAAATTTGGAGATGATGGATTAAGATTTGCTGAATCTGCAGAGAAAGCATTGAAGAAAAATCCTGAAGTATTCACAGTTACTTCAGTTGGTATTGGTACATCACATCATATCACTGCAACTAATGAAAACTCTAAAGCAATTGTATCCATTGACAACGTAATACAGTCACCAATAGCTGGTACTGCTGTTACAACTGCACTGAGTGCTGATATAGTCTTTGCTCAAATCACTGGTGTGACTGGAATAACGTCGTTCGCTGCGGCAGATCTTGTCAAAATAGATGATGAAATATGTAAAATCCTTGATGTTGGAGTGGGTGGTAATAACTTAAAACTATTAAGAGCACAATTAGGAACAGGACTTGCTGCTCACTCAGCTGGTTCTGTGGTTACTAAATTGATTGGTAATTATAATATTAATAAAAACACATTACACTTTGCTGAAGCACCTGCAGGTAACATACCACTCAGTACAACAACTGATCCAGATTCAACATCATTTGCTGGTATTGTAACTCATTCAACTTTTCATGGAAGAATCTTTACTAGAACTGGTAAACAGAACTCCACCCAAGAAACATACACCAATAATATGGTGTTTAATGATATCTCACATGAGTTTACAGGTATTCAAAGTGCATTTACTTTAACAACTGGATTTGGAGATTCTAAAACTAATGCTATTGGATTTGCAACTAATAATGGTTGTGTATTAGTTAATGATGCATTCCAACAACCATCATCTTTAGATCAAGGTAATTATGACTTCAATCAGTCTCTTGGTATTACTACAATCACCTTTACTGGTGAGGCAGATTCTCTTGCAGAATATCGTAGACCAACTGATGTAGTGTTAGGTGAGAATGCAAATAGAAGTAATTACCCATCTGGTGGTAAGATTCTATCTGTTGGTTCAGTTGGTGGTTTTGCATATCAACCTTTAGTTGCTGCTGGTGGAACTGCTACAGTTTCTGCTGCTGGTTCAATTACTGCTGTAAGTATTGGTAATAGTGGATCTGGATATAGAGTTGGTGTTCAAACCACAGTCAATGTAGGTGTTCAGACTTATGGAGTTGGTATTGCAAGTTACCTCAAAGTTGGAACTGCTGTAGTTGGAATTGCTACTACTCTAGGAAATAGAGGACATATTGTAAGTATTAATATTACAAATACTGGAACTGGTTATACTGACTTTGTTCATGACAGACTCACTACTATGAGTGCTGTAGCAGTTGCAGGAACAACCATTGTGTCTGTTGCTACCACAGAGGGAATCAATTCTGGTGCTTTTGTTTCTATAGCTCAAACAACCTTAGGATCCCCTTCTACACAAGTAGGAATCATCACTAATGTTCAGGTTGTAAGTGTTGGTGCTTCATTCTTTACTATTGGTTCAGGAAACACTGTAGGACAGTCCATAGGTATAGGAACAACAACTCCAGCACCTGTTGTCACTGTTAAGAGATATGATCCACCTGAAGTTATTATAGATGCACCTGTAAGTTATAGTAATATTCCTTTAGTATACTCCTCAACATCTCCAACTGGAGCTGGACAGAGTGCTTCAGCAAATATCATAGTGGGTCAAGGATCAAGTATAGTTGACTTTGAAATTAGACGTGAGGGATATGGATTTGGTAATGGTGAGATATTAACTGTTCCTATTGGTGGAACAACTGGTATTCCAACAGATATAACTAAAACTTTCTCTGAATTCAAACTAACTGTACAAGATATTCATTCAGATGAATTTAATGGATGGACATTTGGACAACTACAAC
>VMHT01133698.1_pt1 | contig 15574 bp, 37 predicted proteins | sample 4693611 | NCBI WGS metagenome assembly VMHT01 (sample SAMN12280063, study PRJNA550983) | marine metagenome | isolation source: seawater sampled from same location over 5 years 0.02-0.2 micron viral filtrate | place: USA: collected off the coast of southern California halfway between the port... ... | reverse complement strand
GAATTACACGATATGGTTCTTGAAACTATGAATGAATATATTAGTGAAGCTGAACTTAAAACAGGTGATAATGAGTTTACTATTAAAGTAGATGTAAATAGGAACCCAACTAAAAAAGGTATTAAAATCCAATTAATCCCTAAAGGTGATACCGTATTAGTTGATCCTGATGAAAAAATTGATGTTAATGAAAAGGTTCAAAGAGCAATGAACCAAAAATTAGGTAAATTAGATTTACAAGTATCTATTGATCCTGATATAGGGCAAGCAACCGATAACCCAAATGTGTTAGGTTATTATATCCCATTAAACCAAATTAAAAACTTGATTACAAACGCTCTTAAAGGAGAATAATAAAGGATTTTGGTTTTAGTAGTTTTTTTCTTAAATTAATAAAAGATGAGAAAAAGAAGAATTATCCCAACATTACCTGTTAACTTTTTTGAAGACGTTGATAATAAAGTTAAGTACCAAAAAATGTTATATTCTAGCATTTTAGATGGTGTTGAACAAACACTTAAAAATGGTAAACCTGGCTTTGTCATGATGAGGGTTGATGATGGTAGAAATATAAAAGAGGTTTCAGTACTTAAAGATTCATTCAAAACTAACTTGGAAACGTGTTTAGAATTTTATGAAAAAAATGAACAATATGAGTTATGCTCTAAGACATTAAATCTCATAAATCAAATACATGAATAAATTAACCTTTATTTTAGAAACAAAAACCCGTAAAGGGGTTAGAGGGGAACGCATCCATAAAGTAGTAGCCTATTCATTAACGGAAGCCATTACGATGTTTGCTGATATTAAAAGGCTACGCCCCGATCAATTAATAGAATTATTCTCAGTTTATGAACAACCCAACGATGGCAAATGATCAGTTAAAAAAAGACCTTAAAGAAATCCTAAAAATTAAAGGAACAGTTACTAGACAACGCCCTGTTAAAGGTTTAATTCAAAAAGAAGCATTCGTGCGTTTTATAGAAAATTACCGATATGCAAATGATAGAGCACTAATACTCAAATCAGAGCATCAAATCGATTTTGTTAATTTTGAAGAACCATTCGTACAGGCAATAGAAGCATTATTAGAATTACATTTTAATAAAAACCAAAAACAAATTATTGAATGGTGGTTATATGAGAAGTGGAACCAGATAGATGGCAGTGTACTTCAACTTAATAACACAGAAACCGACGAAGAATTAGCTTCAGATACCCCAGAAGAACTCTGGGATTTGATTCAATCACTAAAATGAATAGGATAATCCTTACAAAGGACGACGTTTTAAGAGCCCAAAAATACACTAAAAGTAATAGGGCAGCAGCTCGTTATCTAGGTGTTTCATATAACGTTTACAAACGATATGCACTTACATTTGTTGATAATGAAAGTGGTAAGACATTATTTGATAAGCATTTAAATCGTCAAGGTAAGGGTATTAAAAAGCATTTAGGTGGTTATGGTAAACCTAAAAAGAATATTAAGGCACCTCTTGAGGATGTATTAGAGGGTAGAGTAGATGTATCTCACTACACCGTTGATATACTTAAAGCACGGTTAATACAAGAGGGCTATTTAGAGGAATGTTGTAATAGTTGTGGCTTTAATGAGAGAAGAGTAGTAGATTATAAAGTACCACTTGTACTTAATTTCCAAGATAGTAATAAAAAAAATTGGAAACGAGATAATCTAGAATTCCTTTGCTACAATTGTTACTTTTTAAATGTAGGTAATATTTGGAGTGATAATCAACTCAAGCAAATGGAAGATTATCAAGTAAACAAAAACACATTTAATAAGGATGATGAACCAACTTGGGATTTAGATGATACCCACATTCAACACCTTAAAGAATTAGGTTTATGGGACGGGGAGGAAGGTAACGAATTCATAGATACCATATGAGACATTTAGTTTTAACATTAGGATTATTAGCATTACCAACAAAGCAAAAAGAAAGCTTACCTACACCACTCCAACCCCTTACTCCGTATATACAAACAATTAAACAAACTAAAACACTTAAAATAACCAAACCAAAATCACTAGTAGATGCTTTAATTTTGGTTGAATCCGCTGGTAACGAGCATGCGTTTAACAAAAAAGAAAACGCCGTTGGTTGTCTACAAATAAGACCCGTGATGGTTAGGGAAGTAAACCGTATATTACGCAATAAAAAAAGTAATACACGGTATACTAAGAAAGACCGATGGGATTGTGGTAAATCAAAGGAAATGTTTTATATTTGGCGTAGCTACCACCATAAGGTTTCAAACGATGAGACAATCGCCCGAAACTGGAATGGTGGCCCAAAAGGATACAAAAAACAATCAACCGAGCACTACTGGAACAAAGTTCAGAAAATATGGGCAAATTAAAAGATTATCACTTGGGAAACAAACCGTTTAAGGATTATGAAGATGATTTCCTAGACGACGATTACCGCTATGCTGAGTGGGAGAGAAAGAAGAATAAGAAGAAGAAGCGCCAGCAAGAACAAGACGGTGAGTATGGTGACCAATGGATTGATGGTGTAGACATATGATATATACAAATAAGTTATGGATAAAAAAGAAAGGTTTCAATTAGCAAAAAAGAACGTACTAAAACGTTTTCCCAAAGCTGTAACACTAGCTGATAGCAGGGGTAAATTCTATGTTGCGCAAGATGGTATAGACATCTGTAACAAAGAAATGCACAAAGCTGTTAAGCGAGGAGCGGACTTTAGGGAATTGGATTTGATTAGGGAAATTAAACACGCTAGTACAGTGTTTGAGGCGTGGCTTAATGCCGAGAGTATGATAGTTACTAATCGTGTTATTGAGAGTAATACAGATCGATTTAGTGATGAGAGGATAATGAGTAAGAATCTAGAATAATGGGTTTTTTGTCTAGGTTTATATATGGGTGCTTGTTGTTCCTATTGGGGCAGGTATTGGTTTGGTATCAGATAAATGGGCAGTTTTTGAGTGAGTGGGCTAAGGCGAGGCCGTGGTTAATGTCTGTGTTGGGTATACCGATTAGTTATGCTTATATATGGGCAACCCACCATTTGGTTATAGCGTTTGAGGGGGAATTATGGCCTCAAAGATTGATTGGGTTTGCGATGGGAATGGTTGCGTTTTCTATATTGACTTATGTTCATTTTAATCAAGCTATAAATTTAAAAACTGGTATAACTTTGGTTCTTGCATTAGCTATTGTGTTAGTTCAGGTTCTTTGGAAGTAAAAGATTTTTTCGTATATTAGGTATATGAAGAAAGGAGATATTATTGAGTTTTATTTGTTTGGCATCCCCACAGTAGGGGAGGTGTATGAAATAAATAGAAAAGATAAAACGGTAAGCGTTATATCTGATGGGTATAATTACCCTGGCATACAGACGTTTAAGACGCTGCCTAGAAAGAAAAAAGATATACCACCTTGGTATATTTTGGAAAAGTAATGGTATGTATACCTGCGGAGGTAGGGGAGGAGTCCTCACCGTCGCGACGGTTGGTTGATCGCTAGACAATCAAAATAATTAACCCGGCACCTTAGGGGCCACAAAATTTAAATAACATGGTACATAAATTAGACCTATTTGACCCGCGATTTGTATCGCCACTAGATGTTCTTGTAAAGAACTTTTTTGACACTGACGCTGTTTTTAATAAACCCGATAATCGTTCAGTAAAACACCCCGTAGACGTATTTGAAGATGATGGTGGGCTAACTTTTGAAGTAGCCTGCACTGGGCTGAGTAAAGCCGATGTAGATATTACTATTGAGGGGGATATTCTTAAAATTACTCATGAAAGGAGTGATGAAGGGAGTAAATCCGATAACACACCTGGAAAGGAACAAAAACGTTATTATCATAACGGAATTAAAAGATCCAGCTTTGATTTTGGGTGGAAAGTAGCTCGTCGCTTTGAGTTAGCTAAGGCGAATGCTGAAATGACTAATGGATTGCTTACTATTGTAGTTCCATATGCTAACGAATCAAAACCAAAATCATTAAAAATAAAATAAACTGATTAAAGCGATCAATCAGTTATGAGGGGGCTTCGGCCCCCTCAATATTTATATATAAACAGCGAAATATGTCACAATTTAACGTACACGAATGGAATTACAAGCGTCGGTTAGCTGCTTTAAATGAAAGTAATCTACAAGAAGTAAGTGATTATATACCTGAGGATGAAATAGATTATAGTTTATATCCTAAAAAAGGAGAACCAAATGTTGCCCCAAGAGCACTAGCTCCAAGAGTATATATTCCTGAAGCAATGTGGCCAAAAGCTAGCGAAGTGGGTGCACAACCACTTTATGCCCCTACTAAGATTGGTGCCAAAAGAGGTCACCCACAATATCTAGAACCAGAAAACTTTATGACTAGATTTCTTTTAGTTGCTTTCCCAGATAAAGGTGCTCTTAAGCAATTTATTAGCACTAGTGGACGTATATTCTTTGTAGGAAACGTTGGTAAAGGAAGCGAGTATGCTAAAAGAAGTGGAAACGAAAAAATCCTTAAATTCGGGGGACTAGCAGCAATCGATATAACTGACGGCCTTTAATGGATATCCTAAAACAATATATTAAAGAATACGTTATGTATCTCTACAACGCTAAAATTGCTGACGCTGATGTTGACTATCAGTGGAAACACCCAAGCGATATAGAGCACCCATTACAACCTGGTTACCCTGGTGATTTAAAGGGATTCCCATATGATAGTTCTCAGAATAAGCTACCACCAGCTTATACACGAAAACGTTCAGTGGCTAAACCACATTTTTAAGATTTAAGAGAGCCTTTTGGCTCTCTTTTATTTTGTTCGTATATTCACAGCATGGATTATAAAAATGTTTTAAGAGGATACTACGATACCGATAAAAAAGTTAAGGCAATAGATTTACTTACAGATCAACCTTACCATATTGAAAATAGGTCAGATATGAAGCAACGTGTTGAGCGTGCTATTAACTTTAACCAATTAGTAGGGATATACCAACGTGGAACCCGTAACGGTTTTAAATACATTGATCAAGAAGATTATGGTACTCAAACCCAAAATACACCAAAAATAACAAAGCAAGTTACAATGGTAGATAAGCCGAATGATTTTATTATTAGTGACCTTAAGTGGAGATATTTAACCCGCTGTATTAATAAAGGTAAAAATCTTATGTTTATTGGACCCGCGGGTACTGGTAAAACACAAATTGTTTTCAAGGCAGCTGAATGTTTAGGTAGGGAAATTTTCTATTTTAATTTAGGTTCTACACAAGATGTTCGTTCGGCCCTTATAGGTAATACACATTTCAAAGGGGGTACTTATTTTGAAGAATCTGCGTTTGTAAATGCAATAAAAACGCCGAATTCTATTATTTTACTCGATGAAATTTCGCGAGCCAACCCGGAGGCATGGAATATATTGATGCCTGTTCTTGACGTTAATATACGCAAACTTAGATTAGATGAAAAGGAAAATAGCCCTACTATTAATGTCGCTGATGGTGTTAGCTTCATTTCTACAGCCAATATTGGGTTTGAGTATACTTCAGCTCGTATGCTCGACCGTGCTTTGGCTGACCGCTTTAGTATTGTTGAGATGGATATTCTCGATAAGGAACAAGAAATGAAGCTATTGGCTTTGAAATTCCCATCACTACCACCTAAGTCAAATGAAATAATTTGCGATATAAGCAGTAAAGTACGCGCTGAATGCGCCAGAGATAACGCTAAATTATCTATTAACATATCAACCAGAATGTTAATTGAGGCTGCTGAAATGATTATTGATGGTTTTAATATAGAGGAAATAGCAGAACTTATTATATACCCCCATTACCCAGATGATGGAGGGATAGATTCAGAGCGTATTTATATTCGACAATTAATTCAGAAATATATTCAAAGAGGTGACATGGAGGATTTATTTACTGATGATGATTTTAGAACTTTAGAAGAATATGACAACATTTAAAAGGGATTATATAGAAGTTTGTTTGACAACTGGGGATGGAATTCAACATCTAAGACTCCATGGGTGGATGAAAAGGGAAAAAATACTAGTTAAATCAGAACAAGTATTTGATGCTCGGAAAGGTGGTGAAGATTTTGGAATGTTTATAGTTGTTATCCCTAGTAGTGAATTATTCCAGCTAGTAGAATTAGAGGGTGATATGTTTACCTCATTTGAGATTTTATCTAAAGAAGAAGAACGTTGGGATACTTACAAAAAGAAAAAAGATAAAGATTTTATTAACAATATTTCTAGTTTTATGTTTAGTCTTGCACCCGAAAATAAAATAGACATTGATGAGTTTATTTCAAAAGCCAATGAAGCTACATTGAAAATGTTTAAAACATCAGATAACTTTAGAGGGGATTATGTCTTGAATGATTTTATGACTGTAGATGAAAAAATAACAGACCTTACATCACTAATTAATTTCTTTGAAGAACAAGAAAGATATGAGGATTGTGCTTATCTCCTAAAAATTAAAAATAAGATAGTAGCAAATGAAGAATTCAAAACAAAATAATTATTGGGTAAGTAATTGTACTTATAATATTGAAATAATATACAATTGCAAATGAAAGAATTTGGATTTAAACTAAGAAAGTATTATATTCACTTAAGATGGAAATATGCCGTTAAATTATGGTTTAGGAATGATACAAAACTCTTAAATAAACTAATAAAACAATTAAATAAAGTAAATTATGAGCTTAGACAAATTAGAAGCAGCAAAAAAGTACTATGAGGGCTTAGCAGCTGAAGCTGAAGTATGTATTGATGTTTATCTCAATGAGGCTGTTGGGATTGGTGAGCACCCCCAGATAATGGAAGAACTGAGAAGACAAATTGAAAAATTAAGTGAAGCCAGAGATGGAATTGACACCATAACCTCACTTCAAAATAAAGATAAAGTCAATAAACAGCAACTAAACGGGTAATTTAATGACACGAAAAGGTTTTTGGGCAGACCTCAGCGATATATTCGTTGAGCAGGAAAGAGCTTATCTGGTTTGTAACGATCAAGCACAATTCTTTAGTGGGTTAAGGGGTGGTAAACCCATATTTAGTGAATCTTATGATGACGCCAAACCCCTTACTAGAGAAAGTCAATTTAGAACCTTGGTTAGGGTATCAAGTGTTCCTATATTTAAAGAATATATTGAAGAATGAGTGGTTTTTTATTAGCAATTGGGGTTAATGTATTCCTCACATTGATTAGTGGGGGGTTTATATGGTATTCAAGACAAATCCCCGGACCTGCTTCCTTAGCTATAGTTCAGGCAGGAATGTTGGTCAAGCTTATGTTAGGGGGAACAATAACGTTAGCGGTAATTAAACTAACAAATGTAAATGCAATTGCTTTTGGTATGACAATGGGGGTTTATGCTTGTGTAGCATTTCCTATCGTAGCATATCTTATGGTTAAGAATGATTTTACTCAAAGATAATGAAAGATAAAAAAACAAAATACGATAGACGTAGAGCTATTAATTGTAAATTAATTAGGAAAAGTAAATCTAATCCAGGTTATTGTAAATATGAAGTAACCATTGCAGAAAAAGATGGGACTACCCATAAAGAACCTGTATACGGAAGAGATATGCAGGATGCTATTTCTAGATTAATTTGGAAAGAACGAACATATAAGATTGAGAAAAAAATAAACCCAGTATTGGGCACTTCATTAATTGCTGTTTTAATAGGATTCCCCGCATTACTAGCTCATAGTACCGAACAACCCCTATATCTTATGCTATCTTTTACAGGAGTACTTACAGTTTTGGGTAGTGCATTTATATGGCATAGATATATTGAAAATGGGTAAAAATTTAGTTTATTATTTTAATAACGCAGCACATCTTGAAGTTAAAAACCATTCTAATGGAGACTGGGTGCAAGTTACTTGCCTTACATTTAGATCATACGCTGGGGATAGACGTATTGGTGGTAAAATGTATGAAGGACCAATTTTATACCGTGACACAAACTTTTTATATGAAGGCCCCCTCACAGGGTATATTGTTTCCTTGGAAGAAGGAGAAAACATTAGTCACTTGAGAAAAGTAAGAAAAAATAGTAGATTTGCTTACGCCAATGAATGGGGTTAGAATTTTGGTTTACTAAAAATTTATTTATATATTTAATATATGAGAAAAGGGAGACAAAAAGGCCAAACTAAGGCTAGAAGTATAATTAGTGATCCATCAATAGCCCCATATAAGATATTGATTGAAGAAGACCAGTATGTTTTATTAGATGAAAAAGATATCCCCCGTGGTTATTATACAACATTAGATAGAGTAGTATACAAAATATCAAAAATATTTATGGCTAATAAAAGAGAGGAATATAGCCTTTCTGGGTTTATGGATGGGTATAATGATATTAAAAATGTGATTTTAGATAGCTTCAAATAATGTTAGCAGACGAAAATCATATTAGAGGGTTAATTCAAAATGAATTACGAGGTAATCTTAAGATTCTAATCGATCCAAAGAAAAAAGATAGTTTCTCTGATTTACGAATTAATACTTGGATACACACAGTAACAGAACGTATTATTCACCATTTAATGGAAAAAAATAAATCATAATGGCTAGAGACGAATCATATATTTTCCCGGTTGTGGTGACTTTTAAAACATCAAATCGCTCCAACGCTAAAGTAAAGCAAAAAGTAATTCGCAATAAAAATGTTGACGAAGTACTAGATATTGATACAAAAATACCTGGTATACCTAAAAACGCAGTTATATTAGAAGTAGGTTTAGGAAAAAGCTTTATTAGGAAGGTTGGTTAACTGAAAATTTATCTGTATATTTAAGCAATTAGAAAGTTAAGCAGAAATTCAAAATTAAAAACATGTCAGAAGTACAAGATACCCAATTTTCAACTGCCCAGCAGTTAATCAATACGGTCAACAAGAAAATTGAAGAACGTAAAGAGCTTACCATAGACGAACTCAAGATGATTTGTCCCGAGATCGCTACACCCGAGATTAATCCAGCACTTCGCAGGAAGTTGGGTATTACTGATAAGTACGTTCACGTACCTACTGAAAAGGTAATTGAAGACATTATCGAATTGGGTTGGACCCCAATTAATGCTTATCGCGTTGCTTCACGAGGTAAGCGTACGGGTACTGGTCGCCACATGGTTAAGTTTATTAACTATGACTTCATGGAGGAGGGTAAGACCGAGTACCCCGAGCTGTTGCTCACTAATAGCCACGATGGTACCACTGCATTCAAGTTGGATGTAGGTATTTTCCGATTGATTTGTTCCAATGGTATGGTTGTTAAGTCGCAGGATTTTGGTTCAATGCGTGTTCGTCACTATGGTTACGACTTTGACACCATTAAGGGTGCTGTAAACGAATTGGTAGAACAGATTCCTGATTACCTCAAGCAAGTTGAGGAGATGAAGGAACAAAAATTAGAGCGTGAACAGATGCTCGAGTTTGCTCGTCAAGCAGCTATGCTTCGTATGACCAAAGTAAATGAAACAGCAATTGATGAGGTTGTTGATGTAGAAGATTTGCTATTTGCTACCCGTGAGGAGGATGAGGGTAATGGTTTGTGGGAGGTATTTAATCGCCTACAAGAGAAGGTTGTGAACGGTAAGTTTAAGTATGCGCTTGGTACAAAGGAACGTAAAGCTCGTCCTGTAAAGGGTTTCAAGCCACAAGTAAAACTTAACCAGGATCTGTGGGAGCTTGCAAGTAGTTACCTACCTGAATGAAGAAATTTGGGTTTAAGGAATTAAGATCGTATATTCACTAAAGAAGAAAGATTAAGAAATGCGTAATCACAACAACCGCCGCCGTAAGCGGAATTATAATAGCACCATGAATGACCTAGCCTATGCTATGGTTAGGGGTGATGTTGATAATGTTAAAAACTGCTTCGAGAGGGTAGTACGTTACAACGCAGGGAAAATGACCCGCCGTGACTGTGAGACGTTTATTAGGGAGTTTCGGGCTGAAATGGAGGAGAAAGTCCCTAGTAAGCAACAACTTGCTGTTAGCAATGAAAAAGCCAAACGGAAACGTGAACTGCGTGAACTGGAAAGACAGTTGGGTATTGAGAAAGGAAGAAAAAAATAAAGAAAGTTGGTAGATTGAAAATTCAATCGTATATTTAAGTATAAGAAAAAAGAGAAACATTTAATTCAATCAGATGAAAAATCGTCGTAATTATGTTGATGGGTACTTGCCTAAGATCGCTTATCATCTTTCAGAATCAAATCTTGAACAAGTAGAGCATTTTACTAAGCGTCATGAAACCACTTATGGTAAGTTAACATCAGAAGACATGAGGAAAGTATTTGATATGGTGTACGAACATATAGAATAACAAAATGCCGCTGTGGTGGAATTGGTAGACACGACAGACTTAAAATCTGTTGGGCCGAACGGCCCGTGGCGGTTCGAGCCCGCCCAGCGGTACCAAACATGCCCTCATAGCTCAGCTGGATAGAGCAACAGCCTTCTAAGCTGTAGGTCCTAGGTTCGAGTCCTAGTGGGGGTACGAGTTCTTTACTTATTAGAATAAATTAACATTCGCTGATGACGCCACTGCGATCAAAAATGGCGCACCAATATGGGAACGTAGCTCAATTGGTTAGAGCATCAAGCTTATATCTTGGAGGTAGTGGGTTCGAATCCCACCGTTCCTACAAATGAAATGAAGGAAACCCCACCGCGCTGATCACGCACGGGGGGGTATGACTGAATGTGTCCCTTGCTTTGGGGGGACAAAGTACACATGTTAATAGGTAGCTCGACTTACAGCAAGCGCTGTAGGGGGTGAAAGCCCAGTGTGGGCCTATTAGGGTGTGGTTGTGTGATAGTGGAACTAAATTCTACTAAGCGATATTGTGAACTTCAATTGGGGTTAGCAGCCATGAAGTGAAATGATTAACGGGATGCGGGTTTAACACTCCTCTTGTGCCATTATGATTTACCAATATATCCGCCTGCTTGTCGCGCTTAAGAGCCTGAATAACTCTTTACCCATTCCTTCATTTTCATTTATGATCTCGTAGCTCAGTTGGTAGAGCAACGCCCTTTTAAGGCGTGGGTCGTCGGTTCAAACCCGACCGGGATTACAGCGTGTGAGGCGAATGGGGGTTCTTTAGCTCAGTTGGTTCAGAGCATCTCGTTTACACCGAGAGGGTCGCTGGTTCGAGTCCAGCAAGAACTACAAATTAAATAAACTAAATTAACATGAAAAAGTACATAAAATGGACACCAGTAGCAATTGCGTTAGCAGCATTATTTTATTCAGTAGGATTAGGAATGAATGGTCACACAGATGAAGCATTATATTCATCGCATTGGCCTGTAACGTTATTGGTATTTTATTTGGTAATTGACAAAATTAATAAGGAATGAATGTAACTATGTGGGTTGTAGGTAGCGTTATTTTTGCTGCCTATATGTATTTTACAATTTGGAACATTAATAATGGTGTTAAACCATCTACACAACGTGAAGATGTATCCTATGATGTAATGGATATGGATGGTATGGGTAATTTTAGTAGATTCCCTACTGACATTAAAGTAACTAAACGTAATGCAGGGAAGAAGAAAAAATCAGTACGAAGACAGCTGGTGGATGATAGAAAAAGCAAGTAAGTGCTTTTTGGTTTCTCTCATTCTTTATCTTATATTCACGATCGTAAGTTAAAAAAATGGCAAAAGAAGTAAATATTATAGTCCTGTGTGACGAAATTTATAATGGCCTTAAAACAAAAGGATGTGGTATGGCACCTGTTGAGGTAATTGATAGGTCAGATATTGCACGTAACGGAAAAAGTTTTAATGGCACGTTCGTAAATATTATCTTTGCTGCTTTGGAAAAAGCAAAAAGATAAGGATTTTTGGGAATTGAAAATTCGACCGTATATTAATAGGGTAAGATTAGGAAATGAATTTAACACAATACAAACAAAAACAAAACAAAATGGCTGGACGTGGACGACCCCGTAAGAATGCTGTTGCACCTAAAACGGTGTTGAAGCATGTTGAATTTACCAGAATGCACGATGTGAAGTTCGATCCTTCACTGTTCACACCTATTAAAACTGGTACTATTGTAGATACCGTTTTGAGTAATGAAGGTGGCATTTTCCCTGGTACTAATACTGTTGTGATTGGTGATCCAGGTGTAGGTAAGAGCACGGTGTTGCTTGATCTGCTTGCTAATTTTCAAGCAAAGGGTAAGCGTGTGTTGTTCATTTCAGGTGAGATGAATGAAATTGATATGTTTGGATATGTTAAGCGTTACCCTAAGTTTGGTCGTTTGCCTATTTTGTTTATGCAAAATTACCCCCAAAACCCAAAGAGCGCTATTGAACTGTCGCTTAATCAGGGATTTGATATTGTATTAATTGATAGTTGGGCTGAGGTAAATGATATGGTTCAGGAAGAGAATGGCTGGACACGTAAAAAGGCTGAATCATGGTTGCTTGATTTGATGGATAAGCACAATAAGGCTGGTAATGATGCTAATAAGCATACCGCATTTGTTAACATCCAGCAAATGACTAAGGGTGGTGATTTTGCAGGTTCAAACCGTATTAAGCACATGACCACAGCTATGGCTCATTTGAAGTTTGATGGTCGCGGTCGAGACGCTTTACGCTACATGGTATTCAGTAAGAATCGCCGTGGTGACGTTGGTGATAAGATCTATTTTAGCTTGTTTCGCCCTGGTAATGTGGAATATAGCTTTGAGCAAGTATAAAAAATTTGTTTTGTGTTGTTGTAGAGGAGGGTGCTGGGACTTCGGTTCCGCCCCTCTGATACAAACTTAACTTAGAAATTTGGAATCTGAAGATTCGATCGTATATTTAAGTAAAAGAAAATGAAAGAAATGGAATTCAGAACTGATAAGTTTATGCGTAGTTTGTGGGAAATGCTTGACACCCTAAAGAATGATTTTGTTGGTGATATGGCTAATGATGCTACTAGTGTAGCACGTCGTCTTATTGATGAGCCTAATAATGCTAAAGCTTTGGTTCATATGAATGAAATTCGTACGATCACAGATATGGCTAATAATTATCAGCACGATTGCAAAGCATTATATGATGCCTTTGATAAACGGTTCCGTTTTGATCATGGTGATCAAAAACATTCCGCTACTGCTCTTGATGTAATGAGGATTATTACTGAAATTAGTAGTGATATCCAAGATATTGCTCCACATATTGAATTTTTATTTGAACCCAGTGATGAATGTATCCCTAGTCTCTTTAGAGATGCATTTGTTACTACATTTGAAGTCCCCGCTGAGTGAAAGTCGCTTAGTGTAATTGTTTAACTTTAACCCAAAAATAAAATGGCTAAAGATAACCCCACAAAATCAGGTGGAATGCGTCGTATGGACGAATTAGTTGCGTTGCGTAGTGTGTTTGGTAATGATTCAGTCTTGCTTGAAGAGCTTGTACGAGTTATGTCTAACCGTGATGCTAATTACTTGTTTCGCCGTGTTGCAAAGTCCTTTGATGTGACTGGTGCCCTGAATAAGGAACTTGATGTTATTAATCAACGTGACTAATGCTTTCATTATCTGAACGAAATAAACTCAAGGCTGAATTAGATGAAAATGGCGTTAGTAAGGAAAGACAACGCGAAATCATTGAAATGTTAGACGCTGATGAGGAACGTAAGTTTCTATTGGATATTAAAAGCGAATGTAGAGATGAGGGCCTTTGAGCCCTCATCTTTCGTTCGTATGTTTACGGTATAAGATTAAGAAAGATGAGTTTATTGAATAATTTGATCCCCGAAGTGCGTGAGCAGCTTGAAGCAGATAAGGAGCAGTACCCCCTCCTGTATAAAACAATTATTGCTGATCTACAAAGAGCACAATTGAGTACTGATGTTAAAGTTTCAACTGCCAAGCAATTGATTAATTATGCTGAGGACGCTAATGTAAAATTTGAAAGTGATAATAACTTTATTCTGAAGTTATATAATGTATTTGGGCGATAAAATGAAAAAACCTACTAAACACGATGTTGTATCAACAGCCATTGCGGCTGCTATAGGTAAATTCCTGGGGTTAAGTGACAAGGAAGTAGCATTTGTTTCTTTTCTAAGCAATTTACATTTATTCAATAGTGATAAAGATAAAAAATGAACAAGACAGAGTTAACAGACGTTCTACTTGAGATGGTTGAGCAGGTAGGTGTTGCTTCAATTTTAGAAGAACTAGTTACTGCAATGAGTACGGATGAATTAGAAGAGAATGTTAAGCACCTTGACCAACATCTCTTTTCAAATCATTTTCTGACCCGTGAAGGTTGAAGATTCAATCGTATATTCAAGTAAAGAAAAAAGATGGAGAAAAAAATGTTTGAGTTTTGGAAAGTAATCAACATGATGGATTTCAACGGGCGGGGTTATCAACAAGCAGGACGTTGGTTGGTTGAAGATAGTGGTCTGACATTTAGCCAAATTAAAGAGGTCCGCAACATGGCAACCCGCAAAGTGAATCACCTGTATAAGCAATTCAGTGACGATGTTCAAATTAGTGATGATGGATTTGATGATGTGTTGTGGCAAACAGTAGCAAACGGTCATGATTCATTTTACGATTGCACTGCTAAGAGCCTCACTGAAATGTATAATGAAAATAGTTATACAGAGAGTTTTGCTTATGCGTTCCACATTGTGGGTAATATTGAGGATGAACAGTTTGCTGCTAATAAGTTCCTCAAAAGGGAACGAGCAATGAAGCATATTGAAGAGATGAGGCGTTATGGAGGTGGGTTTGATCAGAAGCTCCTTGCGGCGTTTGAACACGCTGATGGTAATAATAAGAGAAAGTTGGCCTTAGGATTTCCTGAACTTTTTGAGCACCTTGTAGACTGAAAATTCGATCGTATATTCAAGTATAAGAAAAAGGAAAAAATGGCAACACGAGCATCAATTAAAATTAGCAATAGCGACGGTAGTTTCGTTGCAAACATTTATCATCACTATGACGGTTACCCTGAAGCACTTGGTGCTAGGTTAATTGAAATTTGTAATGGTAGTATTGTGAATGGTTTGAATTCGGGACAACAAGGCAAAACGTTTAATGGTTTTGATGATTTGGCTTGTTCAGTAGTGTTTGAGCTGAAGGGGCATAGCGGTGATGGACGTGTTTATTTACATGCTGAGGGTGATTTTGGGGAGTGTGGTGAAGAGTATCTGTATGAAATTATTGAAAACCCAAATGGTGGCGCACCGCTTATTCTAGTAATGAACCCGTTCCAAGGAAATGAACCTGAACTGGTTAGTGATGTGTTAAACCGAGTTGAAGAATTGTACAATGACTGATATGACTAAGTTTTATGAAGCGATGGCAATGATTACTTCGTTGCCTATGGACCTACAGGATCGTTTCATTAGTGAAGTGAAAGAACAACAACGCCAAAACGTTATTAATGAACTAAACGTTGGTACAGTTGTTAAGATTAATCATAAAAAGATTAGTCCAATGGATCAATTCCGTATCACTAAGATTAATCGTAAAAATGTTAAATGCCAGAAACTGAATAG
>VMHT01123213.1_pt1 | contig 15574 bp, 26 predicted proteins | sample 4693611 | NCBI WGS metagenome assembly VMHT01 (sample SAMN12280063, study PRJNA550983) | marine metagenome | isolation source: seawater sampled from same location over 5 years 0.02-0.2 micron viral filtrate | place: USA: collected off the coast of southern California halfway between the port... ... | reverse complement strand
TTAATAGTCTTTACACCATTTTTATAATAAGCTTCTGCTTCTTTAGGATCATCAAATTGTTCAGCTGTATATCTTAATTTAGCTATACCATCAAAATTGTCGTTACCATTTATTACAGTATCTTTAGCTTTTAAAACTTCATTTCTTGAATTTTCTTCTTCAAGCTTAGCTTCATAATTTACAACAGATCTACCAAATTTTTTAACAGCTCCACCAAACTCTTTAGCTAAACTAGGGTTCATTCTTACGTTGCTTTCTACAGCTGCAGTTTTTTCTGTGGGTCTTATTTGTGATGTTCTAATTTTTATAGTCATTAACCCATTCCTTGAATTGTTGAAGCATCTGTTAATAAACTAGATCCAGCTTCGAAGTATGATGCTGTTCTTCTTACTTTACCTTCGTACTGAGCAATCATACCTGCATTACGATCTAGAATAGCTTGATTTTCTAATTGTTGTTTTCTTACAAGAGCGTTGTATTCCAACATATCTTTATCACGTGCAAAAGATAATTCACTTTCAAATATATTATCTAGAGCTGTACCCGATCTCTCTACACCTGCTTTAGAAAAATTAACTTTAACTGAACCAAGATATTTTTTTTCTTGATCCTCTAAATAAGGTAAGTCATAGTTTTGATAAACTTCGAAACCTGTTTTTGCTGCTTGCTCTTTAACTGAAGCATTATAATCTTTTTGTGCCTTATTAAACTTACCGATTTGGTAAGCCATTTGACCACCCATTAAATCACCAATAAAACTCATCTAAAAAATCCTCGCATATCTATAATAATCTGATCCATCGGGACCATAGTTTTTCATTAATCCTTCTTGTTTCAAACCAAGCCATTCAGCAAATCGTAAAGCTAATTTACTATCTGCCTTTACGCTTGTTTGTAATCTTTTTATTTTATTATTCAAACACATCATTTCCGTACGTTGCTTGATAACTTTTGCTAACGTAATCGGGTAACGATGTATTTCGTGTGTAGCTAAAACCCACCCCTCAGCTACGTTATCCCACAGCGGAAAGATACCGCCTGCCGCAATGGGTTTGTTATTGACTATACCCGTAAACGACATTCCAATTTCTTTTAAAAAATACGCATACTTTTTATGATGCGGTAATATTTCTAAAAATTCATCGTTCATTTTTTGAGATACAATGTATTCAGCATGTGCATTCTCAAAAGGTATAATTAATACTTTAGACATTCTCCGTTTCTAGTCTCGGATAAATACCTAAGATAGTCATTGGCAAAGCTTGAGGTTGTTGTACATAAACTAAACCTTCTGTGCCGTAGTCACTATCAAATTCTATAAATTTATCTCCTGTAAATAATGGAACAGGTAAATCCATAGAAGCCGAACTGTCTCTAAAATCTATAGCTGTTAATGAATATACATTGGGTCCAACGCTAGCTCCAACTGTCTCGTGAAATCTAACAGATAAGTCGTATATTCTTTTTACTTTTGTTTGTGTTGTTTCTGTAAAGCCTTCATCTAATCTCATCGTTTGTAGATCAGAAGAATATTGTAAACCAACAACTGCTTCTTCTATTGAAGTATCGATTGTAATACTTCCGCTGCTTACAGTTTTAGATGCTTGTACTGCGCCTTCTCCAACTATCGTAAGCTCCTCTCCCTCTAAATGCGATAATCCTGTTAAAGTAGTTGTAGGATCTCCAGCGTATTTAAGACCGCTGTCTACATAGTGAAACTCTGTAAGATCACTATTGAAATCAAAAGATTTTAAATATTCTACATATCTTTTTGTAGATCCATTAATATATCTTTGCACAATTAAATAAACTTGATCTTCGTCTGTTTCTCCCGAAATAACAGCAACGCTTTCTACTTTAGCATTTAATAATATTTTATCTGTTTGTTCTGAACTGTGAGCTGAAGTTAAATTAACTTTAGCTGTAGATAAAAAACTTTCATTTGAAAATAATTGAAACTGATTGTCGTCTATTTTGTTTATAAAATATTTTGTGTTTTCTGATAATCCACCAATAGCTGTTCCACCATTGTTATAATAAATAAAATCACCTGTATGGAAACCATGACTATCTGAATAAATAATATCAGAGTGTACGTTAACTCCCTGGTATATTGCTTGAGCTGTATCTGAACCAGGAGCGGAACTTAAATTTATAGCTGTCCCACCGCTAGCGTTTGTTGCTGTAGTAGCTAACTTTATTGTGTTAGCGTCTACAGATATTACAAAATAAACTGAGCTTGTATTTAATCCACCTATCAAGTTAGATGCTGCTGAATAATAAACTGGATCTCCAGTAGCTAATCCATGGCTTGATAATGTAATCGTATTGTTTGTTGTATTTACAGTTGTGCTGTTAGCTGTAAAAGAAATTTTTTGTTGTTTAATACTTTTACCACTATCAGACTTACCACCGAAAACGTGTCTGTGCCATGCTGTAACTTGTTGTAATCTGTTGTAAGTAAATCCTGCTAATACTCCATCGTTTCTTACGCACCATGCTATTGAAAATGGCTCTTGTTGGTAATCCATCTGAACAATACCACTATCTGTAATATGCTCTGCTAAAATAGTAAGATCAGGAGCCTGGTAACTATCACTATCAAAATTATAAGCTAGCTCTCTAATTTTTCTTTTAGCTCTTTGTAAAAACAAAGTAGCATTACCAATCGATAATGCATCAACACCAGCTGATCCATAGTTAGATTGTTTTCTTATATTAATATTAGATGGTGTAATAGCATCTTGAGCTGAACCCGAACTAACAGCGTACTCACCTCCAGTTGTCATTACGATTAATGTTCTTGTAGCTTTCAATGCTTGAATGACGTTTACCTGGTTTGATGCAATCGTATAAACCATGGCACTATCTGCATCTGTTCCACCTGTCATATTTTCATAATCACCCGACTTAGAAAAAAATAATGTTTGTGGTTGTGATGTAGTTGCAGCAAAAACTAATCTTTGTTCGAAGAAAGAAACGCAAGATGGAAAACCAGTTGTTGTAGAAAAGGATCCTAACTTCCAATCTTTAGTTGCTGTTGTGTTATCAAAATCATCTAATACGTTAGCAGTTACTACAGTAGCTGAAGTAAAAGCTGTGATCTTAGCGTAACCATTAGAAAAATTTATTAATCTGTCAACGTCTGTAGCAACAAAAACTGATCCACTTGCGGTTATTGTAATACTTGAGCCGCTTGTGGCACTTGGGGTCATTGTGGTATTTGTGGTGTTTACGTCAAGATAGGGTCCATCGGTAAATACTACTTCTGTTAAACTCCATGATGTATGACCTGTTCTAGATAATTTTCTAGTTGGATGGTTGTTGTGAGTTATGTACATAATGTCAGCACTTTGTGCGAACTTAATATCAAACAACTCAGCTGTTAAATAAGGTGATGCTATTTCGTAAGCTGATCCTCCCGATTGGATCTGTCCCTCATCTTTATAAAATCTTATATATTGATTACCAAACTCTAAAACGTAAGTTTGTTCAGTAGAAAACTCAAAAGGTATTAATCTTGTTTTAGCTGCACTATTTTTTATTTCTGCAATATGATATGTGCCTGGTCGTCTAGTAACGGGACCATGTGGTAATACAACAAAATTTTCTAATCGCGTACAGCCATTAAAGTATTTTTGGAAATCTGTACGACCTTCCATTTGCGGTGAAAGCTCACCAGCAGTAAAGCTGGGAACTGATAAAAGTTGTTTACCCATTTTAGTATCTACTATTTATAAAATCGTCTGCTTGTATCTGATCTACTGGTCCCAATGTAGGATCTGTATTTTGTCCCTCTCCAGCGTCAGCGTGTCTAGCTTCAGATAGTTTGAATTGGAATTTTTCGTTAAAAGTATTTGCTATACCAATGTTAGCAGTAATTGAATATGCAATATCAGCAGCTAAAGCAGCTGAAATAGTTTCTCTTAATAGTATATCCATTTCGTTAGGATCTGTAACTTGCGATACATAAACTAAAAAAATAGAAGCTTCGTTACAAAGTATTTTTCTACCTTCTACTTTAAAATTACTATCGTGAGCGTTTAAATGTAAAACACGTAAACAATCAGCAGGTAAAGTAAACTGATAAGAAAAACCATAAATAGGTGTATCTGTATCTGCTGCAAGCTTTTGCCTTTTAATTAAACTATTCCAAGGATGAGATCTAAACACACTATCTCTAACTGTGTTATATCTTGCATTACATATTCTGCCATTCTTAGAATTTTCTGTTAATGCAGTTATCGCCTGCGCGCCTAATTGCAATAAAGCTGAGTTACATATTTCAATTACTGATGCCATTTTAATTTACCTTTTTTTCTTTTTAGGAAAGCCAGCTTTCATATTAGCGTAAGCTTTCTTTGTAATTGTACTTTTAGATTTTGGTCTAGAAATACCTTTACGTTTTCTTGCGTTGATGTTTGCGTATAATCCTCTTTTAGCCATAACTTCTCTTTCTTGATTTTTTTAGCTTTTTAAAGTCAGCACCTGTAATCCTATTTCTAGGTTTTGAGACACGTGCTATTTTCTTTTGTTTTGAAGAAAGTTTCTTCATGTGTTCTCCTTCAATGTTAGATTTGGATAAGCGGGATTGCTCCCGCTTACCTTAGTTTACTGATTACTCATTACATGGAAGTAAGAATACCTTTTCTTCTTCCATTCTTGTAGCACCGATAGACATACAGTAGTACACTTGTGTAGCGTACGACTTGTCTGCTCTTTCAGAAATTTTTGCTGAAACGTCTTTACCGATTGCTAATTTAATAGCATCTTCTGTAAATGCGAAACATTTTCTGTCAGTAGTGTTTGTGCCATCTAATGATAGTCTAGTTGACATAATGAAGTCGAAACCGAGAAAACTTGTTACGTCTCCTGCGGCTAAAGCTCTAACTGTATTAAAGTCAGCGCTTGTTACTTCAGTTGTAGCTAAAAGATCTTGGATCTGTTTTGGTCCCGCTACCACAAATCTTTTTAGACTTGGGTCTACTGAACCATTATCAAAGAAAAATTTAGCTTGTCTTAATTTTGCAATCGTCATTCCGTCTGATTGGTCTGATGTTGCAAATTTAGAAGATGATGGAAGCGCAGTTGCCGTGCCTCCAGCTACTCCTGTGTCTGCAGCTGCATCGAACGCTGCAATGATTACATCATCGATTGATCTGTTCATTGCTGCTGCTGCTGCTTTTGCGTATGAGCTTGTTGGATCTATAAGCATTCTAACTTTATCTTGATCGTCGATTAAGTCAGCCCATTCATAGTCTGCTAAGCTTACACGTCTCCTAGCGTGGGGTGTATTTACCTGCGGAGTATTCCCGTGTCTAGACGATCTTACTGATGCTGCAGTAGCTCCAATTTGATCGAAAAACGCGTTCTTACCTCTAACAGTTTCAACATCCACAGCGCCTCTTAATTTACTTCCCATTTGTTGAGAAAGCATTGTTACGTTAGACGAATACTGCTCAACGAAAGAAGTTGTTATTTGAGTTGACATGTTATGTCTCCTTCTTTGTTAGTTGTTGATTGAATATTCGGCTGATTATCCTTACGGGTCGTGCCTAAATTTTAGATCTTGTGGATCTAAGTCTTTTCCTTATGTCAACTAGGGTCTTGCGATTATCCTAGTGTATTTCGGCTTATAGAGAACTTTTTTGATCTCGTAAAGCCAAAACTTCTTCGACAGCTTCATCGTGATTAGGATGGTTTTTATCCCAGTAAGCTGAACCATTTGAAGTTAGCTCCGCGATTTGTTTGTCGATTTGTTTCGGTGTTAAGTAAGCTGGTCCCGAAGCTTGCATAATTTTATCTTCGCCCATTTGTTCTGCTAACTTAACTAAACCTCTTACTAAAGCTGGATGATCTCCAACCTTTGTTCCATCTGCCATCGGTGAGTTTAAGAAAGCTGCATCGATGGATGAGTTTGCTAAATTTTTAGCTTGAGATATTTTCTGATCGTAAGCTTGACCATATTCCATTTTTAACTCTCTTGTAGAGTTATCTCTGAAAGACATTGCTTTATTATCAGCTTCACCCATGCTTTTATTAACTAGATCATTATAAAAGTTTACAATACCTGCAGCTTGCTGCGGAAGTAAACCAAGGTTATGAGCATTTTTAGAAAACTCTTTTAATGTGTTTTCATCTACCTGTGCATCTTGTGGTAGCTCATATTTATATTGATCGGGTGATTTTGGTAAACCTAGTTTTTCATAAACTATTTTCCAATCATCCTCAGTTGCGTATTTATTTGGTACAGCTATTTTATCTGCGCCTACCATTTTCTGAGCATGTATGTAGCTCTTTGCTAGTGATGATACATCTTGAATATGTTTCAAGCTTTCATCAGTTTTAATATCATCGGGTAAAGTTGTTTTCCAATCGATATTTTTTTCTTCTACTGGAGCGGTTGTTGTTTGTGTCGCTTCAGACGGCTCTGTTGTAGTTGCCGCTACCTGTTGTTGATCACTCATTTTTCCTCCGTTTTATTGAGCATGTTTTTAATAAATAGAATGACAGATCTCTGCCCCTCTAAAAATGCGCTTTCATGACTATCACCTTTTATATGTGTAGTAACATTGTAACCGCATCTGTTTTCTAAATCTGTTAAGACTTTCTCGCCTGTTTCAGATTTAAAAGTTTGTTTATAGTCTGAGCTTAATTGTTTAATTACAGCTGCAGCTTTTTTATTCGGATCCATTAGTTGCCTTTAAGGCAGGAGCTATAGACCCAGCAGCTTCAGCGACTTGCTGAGCTTGTTGTAATTGCATTTGTTCCATTTGCGCCTGCTGTTTTTGTTGTTGAATAGCTTTTACTTGACCTTTACTTTTCATTATCTTAGCAGGTAATCCAAGAACATCTTGAACATGATCTACCAAACCATCAATATCAATGTAATCGAATACTGGAGCAACATTTTGCATTGTTCCAAATATCTCAATACCTCGCATGATTGATGATAATTCTTGTGTCTTTTGCGCTTTAGCTAGAGGAGATACATATTCAATTTCTATATCTTGATCTCCTAAAGTGTCGGGTGGTGGTAAAAATTTATTATTTTTATTTAATAAATTAAAACATCTTGTAACTAAAGGCTGTAACAATTCAGATTGTAGTCTACCTAACACGGGACCTAACAATCTCATTTTTTCTTCAGTACGCTGCATGACTTCTGTTGCTGTCATGTTTTGTCCCTGGATAGTCATTAGTTGATCAACAAAGAAATTTTCTCTAATAGCTTTTCTTCTTTGATCTTCCATCTGTAAACCTAATGGCTGGTTTGATCCTATATTTAATGGCTCAATTCTTTCTCTTGTTCCTGCTCTATAAAAATTTAAACCACCTGGTACTGTTCTTATTGGTAACATAAAACCATCATCGGGAACCATAAGAGGTGGATCAATTTGTTTTTGTGCAGCTTTAATAGATACTTTAGACATTGTGTTTAACATCTTAGTATCGGGTAAAGCATTCATTGCAGGTGATCTGCCGTAAACTTCATTAGAAGATGATTTTAAATATCTAGGAACTACATAAGGAAATTCTTTAAAACCACTTTCTTTTAGTAAAAAACCTGTTGCTTCATGTACATGACATGATTTATAATCCATGTTTTTTGAATTATCATAACCCATCTGTACATCGTTAGGATAAACTGAGTGAATGATTTGTGTTTCACCATAAGGATCTTTGTTAACTAGATCTTGTATTGGTTTTGGTAAAACAGCTCCTGGATACATTGCAGGAATATTTTTAGCTTGAACATGAAATTTTCTTGTTAAGCTATCTACAAAACCTTTTTCATTCTCTGTAATATATATTTCTGAAATATGTACTGTTTTAAATCTAAGATCATCTTTAGGATCATCTGTAATAAACATTGCACTTGTACCAAAACATAATAACTCATGATATAATTCAAAAACTTCTTGTTGGAAGTTAGATCTCATAAATGCCTGGTGCATTGTCTTGCCGCAATCTTCTAACCATTCTTTTGCGCTATCATCACGATTTATATTTTCGTCTCTGTATTTAAGATGAAACCATGGAGATATTGTATTTGTTAACATTCCATTTAAAGATGCAGCTAATAACTCTAATGCATGTGTAGCTGTTCCATCAAAGATCTGTTCGTGTCTTTTGTCACCTTTAGATGGTTTTTGTGTAATGTTATTTTTTCTTGGTAAAAAATAGTCAGCAACGTCTTGCCAATGTTCTTCCCAATTCTGTCTATTGGCTTTAAGACTATTATATCTTTCTATAACCATTTTTGCTGTTTGATCTATTTTTGCCATTTATCCTCCGAGTAATGATTTCTTAATTGATACGTTTCCATCGCCTAAACCTTTTGGTCCCGTAAGTATTGTTGATGATCTACCTCTACCTCTAGCAAGTTGTTGCATACTTGTAGATTGAGCTTGTGATACTTCAGCTTGTGACGGAGCTGGAACGTAAACAGGTGCTGGTGGTGCTGCAGGTTTTTTAGGTTTAAAAATTCTAACTGGTGAAGCTCCTCCCATACTATCCTCCTAATAAAGTTTTTTTGGAAACAACGCTAGCATCATCTTCTAATCCTTGAGCGGATGTTAAGATTGTAGATTGTCTCCCTTTTCTGTTAGCTGCAACAGCTCGTCTTTTTTCTCTAAGCTCAGCTTCTCTATCTGCATCATCGTACTTAGGTGCAGGAGCAACTTCTTGAACTTCGGGAAAACTTATTGCTGGTGCTTTAGGCATTAAAAATGACATGTTATCCTCCGAATACAGAGTAATCGTTTTGTGCAATACTCTGATTAATTTTTGGTTTGTTAGTTATTTCTGTAATTGATAAAGCCATGTATCTTGCAGCATCGCAAGCATGTGATGACCAATCCTTTACAGGTTTATTATGAAACATTTTCATACGCTCATTGTATTTTCGATGGTGATGTTTAAGAGCATCAATCAATGGCTGAGCGTTATCCATATCAATCATACATCTTGGTAAAACCATTTTTAATGCATGGATCCCATCTTCTAAAGCTATCTTAGGTAAAATTTTAAAATTAATACCTAACTGATAAGCTACCTCTCTACGAGTTTTACCTGTAGAAAATTCTGTAACTTCTATATCGTGAGGAGCAAAATGGTTGCCGTAGACATAATCTTTGTCTTTAACCAGCTGTACATAATGCGGTAAACCTTCACGATTATTTTCGTAAAAATCTATAACTAAAATTTGTTGTCCCAGTTGCTGATAAAATATAATCGCTGTACTATCATCAACTCCTAGATCCCAGGCTGTATGAACTTCTAAACTTGGATCGTATGGAACTCTAGTTAACTGTTTTTTATCTTCTAGATCTTTCATTAGATCTCCATAAACAGATCCTTCGATATTCGCAATCCAATCACATTCAAACTCTTGACGATACTTCGTCTCTCCCATTTGAGCTTTGGCTGCGTCTAGCTCCTCCTGGTCTATAATATTTGTTTCACTTGCCTTAGCTGTATAAGCTAACCACTTATCATCTTTTAATGCATGCTGGTAAAGCTCATAAAAGATATTGCTCATACCATTAGGTGTAGAAATAAAATAAGCAAAACCTTTTCTGTCTGATAAGGCGGGTCGCAAAATTTCATTCCATAACTTAGGATCTATTTGGCTAACCTCATCAATGCAAACTCCATCTAAAAATAAACCCCTTAAACTATCGGGGTTCTCACTAGATAATAAACTTATTCGACTACCATTAGGTAGATCACACCTTAATTCTGTTTCATGAAAAGTTGCCCCTGGTATAGATCCAGCGTACATTTTCATATAATCCCAGGCTATGCTTTTTGCTTGCTTATAAGTTGGCGCTATATATGCAAACCTTGGGTTTTTTAATTTATGCGTAAGCGCTGCTTTTATAAGATGATTTAAAATACAAATCGTTTTTCCAAATCTTCTATGACAATTTAAAACAGCAAATCTATAATTATCTAATTCACTATGTAGCTTTGCCTGTAAGGGTCTTGGCGTATAGGGTATTTCGATATGCATTAAATAATTATTGCAATAACTAATACTATAGCTGCGCCAATAACTACTTTCTTATGATCTTTCCATAAGTGTTCTATTTGATCTATTATTCCTAGCATCATATATCCTCCTAATGAATTGTTGGTGTTTCCCAGGCATCCTCGAAAGCTGTAAACTTAATACCGCTTTTCTTAAACATGTTGTCTGTAAACTTCCTACCATGCTCAAGATCCTCGAAGCCGTCTAAATGTATAATCACAGCATGTGTTTCGGGGTTAATGAAAACCAAAGCTGAAACTAAATTAGTTTTTTCTAATAACTTTTCTAAATCTTTTTCGCTCATAATTATTTTTTCTTGTGTCTGTTGGCAAACTTCCTGGCGCTTGCTGTTGATCTGAAACCCCACTTACGTAGAGCTAAAGCTTTTCTTGTGGGTCTACCTTTTTTATCTTTCATTGGTCCCTTCATTCCCGAAAATCTCGCGGCAAAGGATACACGTCTCCCACTTGTTCCACGTTTAAGAGGAGCTTTTACTCCAAAGTGTTTACGACCAGCAGCGTTTAAACCACCAGTTTTTGATTGATATGCTTTCTTAACCATAGTGTGTGTGTGAGTGTCTTACTCCCAATATAAATATATACTTGCAACCGCGCCTGTTTTGGCGGGTATACCCCCCTAATGTTCGCGTAATGTTCGCAAACATATGCTAATTGTACGGCTGCAGTTATAGTACCTGTCGCCCCGTTATCCATAACGCGCGTGCGAGACTATGTTTATTGGTACATAAATTCCAACTTAACCAGGATCCAGGCAGGTAAAAGAAAAGCCAGGCGATGATTAGTCGCCTAGCTCTGTTAAATTAATTCTAATTAAATAGCGTCAGTAGCTTTCATACCAAGGTAAGCAATGTAACAAACCACTAGGAATGATACCGCAGTAAATAACCACAAAGAGAAAACCATTAGCTTGCCTCCTTCTGATAAACAACCTTAACTGATTGACCCGAGCCATCAGCGTTGTCAACGATCTCAGTAATTTTAGTTACTGGATCTGCCTTAGTATTATAAACAACTGAATTATTTTTTTTGATTATTTTCCAATCAAAAGAACTTTCAAAGTTATTGTAAGTACACCAGCCTTCAACCTTCTGCTGAAAAACGATCTCATCATAGATCCATTTTTTAACTTCAGCAACGCCACCCTTTTGATCTTTAAATGGCTTACCTGTATCGCTAGCGTATTCGTGAACAACTTTAACTTTATTCTTGTTGATTTGAAAAGTTAATGTTTCAGTTTTTGACATACTCTAGATCTCTACAACATTAGTTGACAATGTGTCAACACCTAATATGCAAATAAGTTTATTTTTTTTTTTTAATTAATCCTGCTTGCTCAAGGTAAGATTTCATTATTTGTACTTTTAACTTCAATAGCAGGCTTTTCAATTTTTTTAATAAGTTTTTCATCAGTTGGCTTCCCCCATGACACCGTGAGTGTTGTGTCTTGTTTTACTTCATGTTTTTGTTTATCACCGAAAACACCAGCAGCTAGTTTACTAGCAAGCCAGCGCGACTGTTGAATTTTCTCTCTAACCCACATCATGTGTTGATTGTCTTGTGGTGTTTCTAGCATTTCATTAATTTGATCTATAATAGTAAAGCAACCCGTTTCCCTGGCAGCTCTTACCTTCTTTTGTAAATCCTCATCCTCTCTTAATCTTTTGTAGATCTCTGTTAAACTTATTTTTAATTCTTTTGCGATCTTCGAAAGAGGTTTGCCAAGTTCTAGCTCTGTGATGATTTTTTCAAAATCCATTCTTTTAATTCTTGTTCTGTATAATTTTTAAATTGTATTAATTTACTTAAACTCTTTACCTTACCAGCCAGCGTCTTAGCTCCTGTGTTGTGACCACCATGAAACCTACAACGATACTTACCATTTTTTTTGAGAATGCCTTTAGCTCTACATTGCTTCGTAAACTTTGAAGCTCTAGTGAATGATTGGCAGTAAATTTTATAGAATTTTTTGCCAGGCATTTAATTTATACGCAAAAAACCTAAGCTATTCATCTAACTACTAAATTTTGGTTATCTTGTCTATTAAAGATTTATCCGCCAGCCTGCCTATTAAAAATATACACTCGAGATAGCGTTTTTTAATAGTTGTTCTATGCATACCAAAACGCTTGCCAAGCTTGACCCAGCTAAAACGACAGGATCTAGCCCACACCAAACGCCTTTGATCTAATTCTAACAGTAGCAGCATATCAATAGTTAGATCCCAACAAGCCAGCTGCTTTGCATTTGGGTAGAGTTTTAAAGGTTTTTTATCGTAATAACCTATATCCTTCTTGTCATAAGTGACTTCTAAAGCATCAAACATTCTAGATGCATGAGGTTTTTTTAATCCAGGTACAAGTCTTTCAGTATGACCTGCCTGCTCTAAGATCTCTATAATCTTAAGCTCCAGCGCCAGGCTAGCTCGCGTCATTTAACATCCAATTCTAATAGCTTTATAATTTTAAAATAGGTTCTTTTTTGAAAGTATGTTTTCTAATCCTCTTACCTTTGTCGTTACTATAATCTATGTAATTACCCTCTCTACCACATTCCTTATAATACTCCCCTTCAAAGTATATTCTATTGATAGGATTACCAAGCTGGGGGGTGCGAGTAATGTGTCTCTTATGATACCTAGAACTATACTGGTTAATACTATTGGTTTTATTAATAGATGTCATTTTCGATACATTAGAGGTGTCATAATTGACACGTATAGTTTTAAGTCTCTTTTCCTGTAATGTTTTTTGTTTTGAAAGTAAATATTCGTTTGTACTAGATCTACGTTTTTTAAATACATAACCAAGTTTAGACAAATTAACTATAGCTCTATAAACGACAGAGCGGCTCAATCCTAAGTCTTTTTGAATTGTGCGGTACCTTGGGTAGCAAATCCCTGTTTCCCTATTCATATAGCGTACCAGGCACATATAGACCCTAAATTCAGTAGAGGTTAAGTCTTTATCAATAAGCGCATTGTTATCGCAAATACTAAATAAACTCATAGATCCTTTTTCTTACAAACTTTGTCGTGTTGTTCCTGCAGCAGCTCTAAAATAGCAACCCATCCGCTAGGATATAAATAACTAAAATCATCAGACTTAACAGGTGTGAGCTGTTTAACTCTAAATCTTGAGACAGCATTTTTCTCAACTTTATAAAAAACCAAGAATGAAGGTAGACCAGCAAGTGTAGCCAGGCGTTCTGTAGTATGAGTAGTTTTATACTCTTGTCCCTTGTCATAACAAGTCTCCGCCAGGTATAACGGCTCCCAGCATTTATCGCATAAACCGCACTTATCAATATCAATCCAGTTAATCCTTTTATTTTCTACGTTACGGCTCCACTCACTATAAAAATCACCTTTGTTATAATAATTTCTGCGCGCCACTAAAAAATACCAAGCTTCCTGCAGCTGTTTACATACTGAGCTGCATGTTCTTTTAGTTTCTTATTTTCTTCCTGCTCGTTTTTAATTAAAGTTTTTAAATTATCTATTTCTTCATCTTTGTTATTGATAATTTGTTTTAGATCCTCAACTTCAGAATTATAAGCCACCAACTGCCTCCACTAAAATATCATTAGACTTATGCTTTGGATCACAATAGCCAGCAGAATATAAATGCGGGTAAGTCTCAACCCATTTCATATATTCCTCACAAAATTGTTTCCATTCGGGATTTTTTGTTTTTGCATACTGCGGAGCAATCGACCAGAATGCTATTGTAAAAACGATTATAAATATTTTTGTTTTCATTTTAATTTAAGCTCTTTTATTTCTTGCACCCAACTACGCGGCACAGTTTCTATTGTTCCAATTTCAATAACTCCATCTTCATCGTAGCTCCAGGAGCTAAATAGTTGGATTTTGGTTTTTGTTTTATGGAAGATCCGACCCACTGCAAAACATTGAGAAGGTTCGAGTTTTTTGGCTTTGGTAAATGACATCCACTCAGAGTTACTAACCCAATCAAAAATAGTAAGCTGCACCAACGGGTAATCATCTATTGTTCCTTTTAATTTTCTTTTACTCATAAAAACTAAGAGCGTTTACTTTGCCTTCAGTTTTTTCAGAAATTATTTTCATATGCTTTGGCTTTGGTATTCGTTCACCATTGCACCACCTGTAAGCAGTTGATTGATCTGTACCCAATAGATCTCCGAGTTTTTTATGAGTAAGTTTTTTTGATTGTCTGTATTGTTCTAATTTAATTGATTTTGCCATATTTGCTTTAATATGCATTTTTGCTAATTTGGCAAGGCATATTTAGTAATATCTTATGTACAGTTGTATACATATGGTGGATAAAACTATATTGATCTGACAAAAAAGCATATTTAGCTTGATGTGGATTACTTAATGCTATAGCGTATTGACATTATGTCATATAATGAAACCAAAAATAATATATATAAATTAAAAAAAACGGATGTTGACGACTTAAAACATAAAAAACAAACCATGGCTTTATTAACTAAGCTGTTAAAAGATAAAGGCATGACCCAAGCGGAACTTGCCAAAGAACTTAAAAGAGACAAAACTACTGTCAATAGATGGTGTAAAGATACAAGGCATATTGCCTGGGATAATGCTGTTGAGATTTCAAAAGCTTTAAACTGTCATCCAGTAGAAATATACGAACCTTCAATAAAATTACCTGTAAAATATTATATTAATGGTAAATGGCAGGTAAAAAAATTCGAAAATAATGAGAGAATTTTTGTAAGTGTCCCTTTTGAATATTCACAATCAGATGTTTTTTGTGTAATTTTTGATATACCAGGATCTCATTTAGATGGTGAAGTTTGTATATTTGCTTGTTTAAAAGCTAAAAAATTTTCAAATACAGCTATCAGTAAATTTTGTTTTTGTACTCCCTCAAAATCATGTCTTAAAAAACATCCCGATGCACCTCTACTAGCAGGTGTATTAGAAACCAACTATGATGGTACTTTTAAAATTATAGATCCATTTACAAAAAAACCTATTACTGTTTATGCAGAAACTATCAATAGAGAGGATTTGGATCTTGTATCCCCTATTATTTCTAAGTTTAATCCTACATTAAAAGCTGATTTATTCTCCACAACCGTAATTAAGAAGTAGACACATATACATACTAAGGTTGCCATTTTTCCATATTTAGTTTACAGATTGTTCAACTGATTTGTTTTATGCAAACTAGAGAACAAAACGAACTATCTAAAATTTTATCGGAAGTACCGAAGCTACCCGAATGGGTAAAAATCTACGAGTTAAATCACCACTCACCATCCCAGCTGAACAACATAGATGGCAAATGGTGTTACGAATATTTATTTCTTACTCAAAAACAAAGAAGAAAAATTTATTTTGGATCTAGAGCTGATGCTGGCACAGCCATAGCAGAAGGCATACAAGTTGTTTATTCAGATTATATTTGGAAAAAAGATGCAGCAGATAATTTTAATAAAGTTAAAGTTAAAAAAATAGAAGGTAAACAAGCACCGAACAGAGCTTTCGATGTTACCTTAGATT
>VMHT01112979.1_pt1 | contig 15575 bp, 7 predicted proteins | sample 4693611 | NCBI WGS metagenome assembly VMHT01 (sample SAMN12280063, study PRJNA550983) | marine metagenome | isolation source: seawater sampled from same location over 5 years 0.02-0.2 micron viral filtrate | place: USA: collected off the coast of southern California halfway between the port... ... | reverse complement strand
CAACCGATCCTCAAACAGATGTCAGTGGCGCAACATCCGTTGCAGACATCGCTCGTTGGATTGCCCACCCTCCTTCGTCATGGTCACCAAAGACATCAATGATTCATCGTTCGAATCACACATCGCAGGGGATAGGTGTCGCTTCTGCACACGACCCGATGGCTCGACGCAGAGCCGATCCATTCGTTGTGACTGGCGTTTCTCTTGGGTTGCCAGGCGGAGAGCAGGTCTTCAGTGAGGATACATTCGAACGGCTTGTTCGTGGAGAAACGTGTATCACTGAAGTCACAGATGAGTACAAACAACGCTTGCTTGACAAAAACATCGTCCGCCTCATCAAAGGACGTGACGGGTCAGTCAACATGGATCAAGCCACAGCTTTTGGCGACGTTCCACAACTTGCTGGAGTTAAGGGTGCCTTTGATTTGGCAGAAGAATTTGGCATCGATCCCAAAGTCATCCTTGCTTGGGACATCACCACTCAACTTGGGATGGCTGCAGGTTTACTCGCTTTACGAGACGCTGCGATTCCACTCACTCCAGTTGAACAGATCGGCAAGGGCGGATTGCGATTAATTCGTAACTGGCAAGTTCCTCAACACACTCGGGACCGAACTGGTATTGTCTTTGCCTCATGTTTCCCTGGGTTCCAAATGGCATTGAAGCATGCCAAATCCAACGGTGATGACGGCGAGGGTCGGTTTGACCGACGGTACTTGTTCCAAACACTTGCTATGGGCCATTCACAGTTCGCACAATACTCGGGCATCCGAGGACCAAACACCATCATCAACCTCGCCTGTGCTTCTGCTACAGCAGCATTCGGTGTTGCTGAGGATTGGTTGAACGCTGACCGAGTCGACCGAGTGGTCATTATCTCTGCAGATGATGTCACTGGGGACGATATGTGGGAATGGATTGGCGGCGGTTTCGCGGCATCTGGTGCAGCAGCCACGAACAATGTGGTGGAAGAAACGGCGCTGCCATTTGACCGTCGTCGCAACGGCCTGATTCTTGGGATGGGCGCAGCAGCGTTTGTCGTTGAACGAAATTCAGAGGCAGTTGAACGTGGTGTGCAGCCTATCGCTGAATTGCTCGGGGCTACAACAGCGAATTCGGCCTTCCATGGCACTCGACTTGATGTAGAACACGTGGCCGAAACCGTGGATAATTTCGTAACTGAGATGGAAGAGCGCTGGCACCTTGATCGCCATGAAATCGCACCTGACACGGTGTTCTTCTCACACGAAACCTACACTCCTGCCCGAGGAGGTTCTGCTCAATCTGAAGTACGAGCCTTACGAGACACATTCAAACACAGCACAGACAAACTTGTCATTGCTAATACGAAAGGATTCACTGGACATCCAATGGCGGTTGGCATCGAAGATGCTAGTATGTTCCATGGGATGAAGACGGGACGCATTCCACCGATTGCAAATCACAAAGAAACTGACCCGGAATTGGGTGATCTCAATCTTTCGGTCGGCGGAGAATATCCAGACCTGAAGTTTGGATTGAGGTTTGCAGCAGGCTTTGGTTCGCAAATGGCTCTCTCCCTCGTGCGCCGATGGCCTATTACCGGAGAGCGCATCGATGGTGCGAAATTCTTGGCTTGGAACCGTAAACTCGCAGGTTCAGAGGACGTTGTCATGCGCTTACTTGATCAGAAACTTGTAGCGTATGTTGATGGTGAAGACAACTTGCATGGTGGCGTTCAAGGCGAGCCTTGGCCGATCACGGCACCGTTTGAAGGCAAGCCCTCAGTCGTGGCTGAACCGGCGGTAGCGCCGGTGCCAGAAGCACCTGCTCCACCAGCGCCCAAGCCAACTCCAATCGTACCTCCAGCACCGACTTTACCACCTGTGAGCCAAGCCCAAGGTGACGTTGTCAGTGCTGTAATTGACGTGGTTGTCAGGCACACAGGATACCCTGCAGACTTTGTAGAACTCGATCAAGACTTGGAAGGAGAACTCGGGATTGATACCGTCAAGCAAGCTGAAATCATGGCCGATATCCGTGAGCAATTCAGTTTGCCAGTTGATGAGGAATTTGTTCTTGCTGACTATCCGACACTGAATCATATGATTGGATACATTCAGCGGATGACCGGTGGCAAGGCACCTGCACCTGCCCCTGCACCAATGCCCAAACAGGAACCACCACAACCTGCGCCAGAACCTGCTTCCGCACCAACTGCAACAGCAATGGCCCGGGCCGGTCTTGTCGACGACGACGCTTTGAACGCTACAGTTGTTGAAGTGGTGGTCAAGCATACCGGTTATCCAGCAGACTTCATTGAACTTGACCAAGACCTCGAAGGAGAATTGGGTATTGACACTGTGAAGCAAGCCGAAATTATGGCAGATATTCGGGAACAGTTCAGTTTGCCTATCGATGAAGATTTCATTCTTTCAGATTATCCAACATTAAACCACATGATTGGCTATATCCAACGCATGCAGGGCGGTGCTGTGCAACCAGCACCCAAGCCATCAGAGCCCGAGCCATCGGTTGCTCCGAGCGAACCGGTGGCACCTGTACAGGAATCACCAGCGCCATCTGCACCGTTAGCATCCAACAGCGATGTCAACGCACAACTCGTTGAAATTGTTGTCAAACATACTGGCTACCCTGCTGATTTCATTGAAATGGACCAAGACCTTGAGGGGGAATTGGGTATTGATACGGTCAAACAGGCTGAAATCATGGGTGATGTACGGGATGCCTTCTCTCTTCCATTGGATGAAGATTTTGTTCTTTCCGATCACCCGACATTGAACCACTTTACGGCCTACATCTTGAGGATGAAGGGCGATGAAGTCCAGACTGAACCAACGATACCAACGGTTGAAGCCACATCAACTCCAACTCAGTCCTTGGACGATACCACTCACCCGACCCGCCGTTGGCAAATTGAAGTCGAAGCAGCGGAAGGCCAAGGCTCACCGCTTTCCCTTGCTGGAACAGCGGTCGTCACCGACGATGGTTGGGGTATCGCAGAAGAGTTCTGTCAGCGTCTCGAAGCAGATGGTATGGAAGCCATACGAATTGGCTTTGAGAGCAATATCCGCGACATGTCTATTCAGCATGAAGGGAAACGCACAGTCTACCGAGCAGATCCGGGTAATCCAGAACACGTTGCAGCGGTGTGTGAAGCTTTGAATCAACACAACATTACTGCACTCTTCCACATGGCGCCGCTTAAGCTTGCAAGTGCCTCATGGGCTGAAGACGCAACACCATCGACACAGATTGCACTGGCTGCTCAGGGATACTTTGCTTTGCTCAAAGGATTGGATGCCAAATTTGCTGCTCTTGAATCAGGCGTTGTTACCTCGGTCACAGCACTTGATGGCCGCCATGGCAACATTGGGGAGCGATTTAATTCGGTCCAATGTGCCGCATCAGGCATCACCAAATCTTACGCCTTTGAGCAACCTCACGTCCGATGCCGTGCTCTTGACCTTCACCCAGAATTAATTCTCGAGCCTGCTGATGCAGCGATGATCATCTATGACGATGTGTTCGCTCTTGCAGGCGAGGTTGAAATCGGTCTTGATCGAGATGGCCGTCGTTGGAGCCTTGTGGCGTTCGCTGAGGATCTTGTCGATGAGAAACACCCGCTCACATCAGAGGACACCTGGCTTGTTTCTGGCGGCGGTTCAGGTGTCACAGCAGCGTCGATTATTGGCGTGGCAACAGCGTCACCTGATGCAGGCGCGCACTTTGCATTGCTTGGCCGGTCCCACCTCATAGAACAAACAGAGGCCTGGGTCGGATGGACTGATGCAGAACTTGAATCAGAACGGATGGCGCTTCGAGAGCGAATGGCTTCTGCGAGTGAGTCTGGTAAAGTCACCATTGTTGAATGGAACAAGGAATGGCAGAGATTTACCAGAAGCAGGGATGTTCATCTTACTCTCTCTAGCATTATATCAACGGGTAATACAGTGTCTTACCACCCAGTGGATGTGATGGATTATGATGGCATGGTTGAGGTTGGTGCTTCCTTAGAGCGCATGATCACCGGACTTGTCCATGGTGCTGGTTTGGAAGATTCTAAACTTGTGGCCCAGAAAGACTCCTCAGTCTTTGACAAGGTGGTTCGCGTCAAAGTTGACGGTTGGCAATGCATGCTTGCAGCATGCACAGCCTCCGGAGCCGACCTGCCTACGTTTGCTGCCTGCTTCACAAGTGTCGCAGGACGGTTTGGTAATGGTGGCCAAACAGATTACGCTGCTGCAAACAGTGTCCTTGACGCAGAAATGGCCCGGCTTACCGCATCGGGTGTTTGCCGAGCTGTGGCCATTGGCTGGACTGGCTGGCGCGATGTTGGGATGGCCACACGCGGTTCCATTGAGGCTGTCTTTGCAGCAGCGGGAATTGATACGCTTTCTGTTGAACAAGGCGTCGAGATCTTCGTGGGTGAAGCACTTGCTGGTGGAAAACGTCGTGTGATTGGCTGCGGTTCTCTGGGAGCCATGGATCGCTTCGATTCCTTCAGAGAAGCCCCTCTCCGCCTCCCCGCACAGATGGCTGCGGTAATTGCAGATCCCGAGCGTTTCCCTTTCGTTGACAAAGTTCTGTCATTCGAAGAAGGACAATCCTTGCTCACCCAAGCGACCCTTTCTGCAGCAGATCACCCGTTCCTTGTCGATCACGCTATCGAGGGCGTTCCTTATCATCCCGGAGTCATGGCGCTCGAGATGTTTGCAGAATCCGCTCTATTGTTGCGTCCATCGACGTGTTTGGCAGGGTTTGAGTCTGTTGAGTTCGGACTGCCTGTGAAATTGATTAAAGGTGCGATGACGGTGAGAATCCATGCTGAGTATGAGCGCACTGAAGGCGAAGTCACTTGGATTTCATGCAGACTCGTGTCTGATTTAACAAACTCGAAGGGAGAAATATTTGGTGAACGGGAACACCACAAGGCTCTGGTTCGTTTGGTCGAGAAATGCGATGATATCTGTCCATTCCTTGAACAGGAAGTACATGCGTTGCCCGATCTTGGTATCCCTGCTCCTGGTGAAGTCATGGAAGGTCCATCGTTCATCTATCGACGTTATTTCCACGGACCTCGATTCCAATCACATGGCGGCGTGCTTCGTGGCGTGGGCGATGAATCGGTGCCGGGTGCCGATGGGATTGCTTTGATGCGTCATCAGCTGCCGCAGTCTGATCAATTTGCCCACGAAGCATCGGGGGACTCAGTCTTGCTTGAAGCCCTTCCAATGCTCATCGAAGCAGGATTCCAAAACGCTGGACTTGTTGCTATGGAAACCGAAGGTTTCTCCTCACTCCCAGTCGGTATCGAATGGTCGTCGATGTTGAGGGTGCCTGAACGTGATGAGCAACTTCGAATGCGCAGCCTACGGGTTGCAGTCGAAGATGCGGGTATCACAGTCCACGATGTTGTGATTGTTGGTGATGACGATGCTCCGGTGCTTGCTCTCAAGGGCTTGCGCCTGAAGGGAATGGCTCCAGTATCTGCAGAAGATTCGTTTACGCTCGATCGCTGAAGGTGGTTTGGATGTTGGTCGAAGTGCTCCACCCGCCGGGTGTAGAGCAGCCACGGATGCTCATCGTTCGAACTCGAGTTCATGCACGCTCTATTGAAGAAGTTCACCTGGCTAACGCCGATGAAGTAGCAACGTTTGCCACCAAGAAGCGCCATGAAGATCACCTATCTGGTCGATGGTTATTGCAATGCGCCCTTGAGCAATGGGGTATTGACAGTGTTGATTTGATGGTCAGACGCACCCAACAAAGGGCGCCGTATTTGCATTACATCCCCGGCCTATGGAAGAACACCCCGCTTCCATCGTTGAGCATTGGCCATGCTTCCGGCTGGGCCTATGTCGCATTGATTGAACATGGATGGCGCATTGGCATTGATGCCGAACCATCAGCGAGAGGCCTCCAATCGAATGCGTTTGATCTGATGTCCAAGGGCGAAGAATTGCGCACCTTGCGTCAATCGCCTGAACATGCAATCCAACTTTGGGTTTGCAAGGAAGCCGTACAAAAAACACTGGGCATGGGCATGCACCTCAACCCACGAGAAATCATAATTCCAATTGGAGTCGAAAAGACAATAATTTCAATTGCGAAATCAAAAATTCAATTGAGAAATTGGGAATATGAAGGTGCACGCATTGCCGTCGCATTTCACCAAGGGTCCCTCGACATCACAACGCCGGAGGACCGTTTACTTGAAGCGACCAAATCTGCGATGGAGGACGGGGATTGGGGCGTAGGTTGCAAAACCACCCGTAGTAATGTTTGATCATCGCCAAAAGGCATAGCTGTCACGGCTTGATTCCCAAGGCAGACCTAGTTGTATTCCAATCTCCGTAAGAATCACGAAGTTGAAGAGCAGGTAGCTGACGTAAGTCACGACAAGAACAAGGAGTGAGATATTGACGATTTTTCTTCGCTCCCGTTTTGCTTGGTCGAGTGTGCAAATACCTTGATTGCGGAAGTAAAGCACCAGTCCCGTGACAACGCTTGCTAATGCGATTAGGCTCATTAGGGGCCTAAACCATGCATAACCTTCCTCGCCCCAGTACAAGGTGTCGGAGAGGACCGCACCGGTTGAAACGGTTGCAAGCCCGAACATTACGAGGATCACCGAGGGAAGACAACACATCGAAGCGATGATTGTGGAACTGGCTATGACTTTCCAAAGCGCACGTAGTGGGTTCTCTCCCTCCGCAGCGTACGCTTCTGTCATGGCTGTTATTTTCCGCTCCTGCTTTTGAACTGATGTTTATCCTCATTTAGACAGTATGGTGTTTTTCAGAGTTGGGAATTAACTTGGAATCAATCATGGCCATCCATTCGTGACCTTCATATAGGGTGACTCAGTGCCCACTACATAACCGATGGTTCAGTAGTGAAGTGGTGAGTGCATGACGGATAGTGAAGATTGGGAAGAAAAACTGATTGAACAACTTGTGGAAATGTTCCGCAACATGGGCATGCACATGGACAAAGAACAAATTCGAGGTATGATGGGGCAATTCCGATCACAATTTGAGAACATGGGTCTCGATGCAGAAAAAATCGCAAAAGGCGATGTTAACTTCAACTTCGATTTGTCCCAACTTGCCAAGATGTTCCAGTCTGGAAAATCCATGGAAGACATTCTCAGCAATCTTGGTATGGACATCCAAGTCGATGCAAGCCCAGTTGAAATCAAAGCCCCAGAAGTCAAAGAATCACTCGATGATGTCATCAGTATCCCTGCGAACGATGTTTACCTTGACGGCTGGAACATGGCAGTGACCGTTGACTTCACCCTTCGCGGCGACGTCGAAGAGAGCGAACTTGAACTTGAACTCGTTCGCAAAGGAAACCGAATTTCAGTCATCAAAGACACAATGCCGGCTCCGTTGGCTCAAATTGAACTACCTCACCCCTGTGAAGACCTGGTTGACTGGTCTTTGAACAACGGCATACTTGACATCACACTCAAACTCACGCCACAAGGCTCTGCCGTCGATAACGACGACGAGACCGTTGAGGCACCAGACGTCAGCATCGATGTAGGCGACTCTAACGATGACGACGACGAAGACGATGGTGGTATCCCCATCTTTTGAAAATATAAGGAAGTGTAAAAAATGAGCAAAGTAATTGGAATTGACCTAGGAACGACAAACAGCTGTGTAGCAACAATCGAGAACGGTGAACCCGTTGTCATCGCAAACGCAGAAGGCGCACGAACAACCCCCTCCGTTGTGGCGTTTGCCAAAGACGGAAGCGAGCGAATGATTGGCGTCACTGCGAAGCGACAAGCCGTGACCAACACAGACCGAACCATGATGTCAGTCAAGCGGCACATGGGTACGGATTGGAAAACAAATGTCGATGGTACAGACTACACGCCTCAAGAAATCTCAGCGTTTATTCTACAGAAGCTGAAAGCAGACGCAGAAGCGTACCTCGGTCACGAAATTAAGGAAGCCGTCATTACATGCCCGGCTTATTTCACCGATGCCCAACGAACGGCAACAAAAGATGCTGGGCGTATCGCAGGTTTGGAAGTACTCCGAATCATCAACGAACCAACAGCGGCGGCACTTGCTTATGGGGTTGACAAGGGTGAGGATCAAACCATTCTCGTCTACGATTTGGGAGGAGGTACCTTTGATGTCTCAGTTCTGGAAATATACCAAGTCGATGGCCAACCTCAAATTGAAGTAAAGGCAACTGCGGGTAACAACAAACTCGGTGGCGATGATTTTGATGACCAAGTCATTGATTGGATGATTGCCGAGTTTAAGCGTGATACTGGTATTGACTTGAGCAAGGACGCCCAGGCAATGTCTCGGTTGAAGGAAGCCGCAGAAAAGGCAAAAATCGAACTTTCAGGCACTCAACAAACTCAAATCAACCTCCCGTTCATTACCATGCGTGACGGTCAACCTGAACATATGGACATGACCTTGAGCCGTGCTAAATTTGAAGATCTGATTTCGAAGCTCATCGAGGCAACAATGGGTCCAACCCGACAAGCCATGAAAGACGCTAGCATCAAGAAGGGCGACGTCGACAAGGTCATCCTTGTTGGCGGGTCAACTCGTGTTCCAGCCGTTCAGGAAGCTGTTGAGAAAGAAGCAGGAAAAGCCCCTTACAAAGGAATCAATCCTGACGAAGCAGTTGCTATGGGTGCGGCACTCCAGGCAGGAATCATCTCGGGTGATGAAGGCGTTTCCGACATTCTTCTGCTCGACGTCACCCCGTTGACATTGGGCATAGAGACCCTTGGCGGTGTGATGACCTCAATGATTGAACGCAACACGACCATCCCTGCTCGACGTTCTGAGATTTATTCCACAGCATCAGATAACCAACCAGCCGTGACCATCCACGTGCTGCAAGGGGAGCGCAACTTTGCAAAAGACAACGTGACGCTTGGCGAATTTACTCTGATGGGTATTCCAGCAGCTCCACGCGGCACACCACAAATCGAAGTGACCTTCGACATCGATGCAAATGGCATTGTCAACGTGAGCGCCAAGGACATGGGCACAGGAAAGGAACAATCGGTGAAAATCGAGGCACAAACCTCTCTTTCTGAGGATGAAATTCAGTCAAAGATTGCAGAAGCCGAGAAGTTCGCAGAAGAAGATCAACTCCGCAAGGCTAAGGTCGAACTACGAAACATGGCAGACCAAGTGGTCTACCAAACCCGACGAACACTCGATGAATCCGCAGACAAACTTGATGATTCAGAAACCGACCCTGTCAAGGCGCATCTCGACGAACTGGAAAAGATGGTCCAAGACGAAGACGGTAAGCCGTTGGACATCGATGACATCGATGACGCAGCAATTCAAGCCAAGGTCAAAGAAGTCGAGGAAGCCATGCACGGTGTTTCCGCAAAACTCTACGAAGCTGCAGCAGCAGAAATGGCAGAACAGGACGGATCTGGCGAAGATGGCGACATCAATGTTGGTGGCGATGACGTTGTCGATGCCGACTTCGAAGTTGTCGAAGACGACGAAGACTGAGCAGTCGATGATCTTGACCACGTCATGAGTTGACCTTATGTCGAGAAGTCGAGTGGGTGTGCTATGAGCGATGTTCCAATCCTGAAAGACACCGATCGGTCAACCGGTCGTGGTGCGCTTCAGAAGAACATTCAAGCAGCATTGGCATTGGCTGGAGCAGTACGCTCAACACTTGGTCCTCGTGGTCTTGATAAACTTCTGATCGATGATGACGGCAGGACCATGGTCACCAATGATGGGGTGACCGTTCTTGAATCAGCAAAGGTCGAACACCCTGTGGCTCGAATGATCATCAACGCATCTTCGGTCCAAGACAAAATTGCCAGAGACGGTACAACCTCAACGGTTCTGCTCAGTGCAGAAATGTTGCAGAATGCTTGGCATCTTGTGACTCAAGGCGTTCATCCTGCAATCATCGCACGAGGTTTCCGCATGGCCGAGGAACATGCAAGGTCGGAACTGAGCGAACTTTCCTTCCCTTCTGATCGTTCTCACCAACTTTTGGCGACAAAGACCTGTCTGACTGGAAAAGGACATGAGAGCATGCAGACATTGCTCGCCCAACTTGCTCTGGATGCTGCAGAAGCCATCTTGATGCAGACCCCACGAGGGCCGCATGCAGACCCAACCCGGGTCAAAATATTGCCACAGTCTGGAGGAACCATCGGTGATAGCAAGCTTGTCACAGGTTTGGTGTTGGCAAAAAATCGAATTCATAATGATATGCCACGTCACATCAAAGGTGGCAAGATTTTGCTCATTGATGGGGGCATTGAACGAAGGGCGATGATGGGAAGTGTCAAACTCAATGTGACCTCAACAGGGGTCCTTGATGCCTTCCGAAGCAAAGAAACGGAATTGCTTGAAGAGCAAGTGGAACATCTGAAATCTCTTGGCGTCGACTTGTTGGCGTGCAAAGAGGGCATTGACGACGACGTTCGTATGATGCTGACAAAAGCGGGGATTAAGGCCTTTAGACGCGTTGCACGCTCAGACCTTGATCTGCTTGCTCGTGGTTGCGGGGCGACGTTAGTTCATGATGTCAAGCGAGCCTCTTCTTCAGATCTTGGCGCGTTTATATCAAGTAAGAATGAAACCTGGGGGAGCACCGTTCATTGGATTCTTGAAACCGAAGAGGGTGGAGCGACTTTCATCGCTCGAGGCAGCACTGAAGCAGTTCTTGGCGAAGTTGAACGATGTTTTGCCGATGCCCTGGGCGTCGCATGCCAACTCGTTGAAGATGCTCGCCTTGTGGTGGGTGGTGGAGCGACTCAGGTGGCACTTGCTCGACGGCTACGTCGCTATGCGGAATCTATACCTGGTCGCGAACAGCTTGGCGTTGAAGCCTTTGCAGATGCCTTGGAAGTGATTCCAAGGGTCCTGGCAGAAAACGCTGGCCTGGATCCGATTGATACACTTCTCAACCTCGTAGCAGCGCAATCCAATGCTTCAGAATCAACTTCAGATCAGATTGGTCTCGATGTCCTAGCCCGTCAACCTCGAAATATGTTTGAACAAGGTGTCATCGAACCCCTGCTCATTATCGATCAGGGCATCACAGGAGCCACCGAAGCCGCAATTTCTGTTCTAAGAATCGACGATGTGCTGTGGGCAAAGCAGGACCCAGTGATGGCGGATGTCCCTGAAATGGAATAACCTTTCAAATCGCAATATTGTTTTTTTTCATAACATGGTCATTCAAATAGGGGTTAAGGAGACCTTTTACTGATGGGAACAGAGAGTCAAGCCTGCGTAGGTATCGACGATATCGCAATTCACTTTCCTCGTTTGTACATGGACATGAGGGATTTTGCTGAGTTGCGAGGTGCTGATTTTGGCAAGTTAAACAAAGGACTTGGCCTTGAAGCCATGGCCATTCCAGACGTCCACGAAGACACTGCAACAATGGGCGCTATGGCGGTCATGCAGATTATCGATCGAAACGGCTTGGATCCAAACACCATCGGCCGAATGTACCTTGGAACAGAATCTGCTCTCGACGGCGCTAAACCTACAGCGACGTACATTGTCGATATGCTCACTCAACGGTACGAGGAACGCTACGGCTCAGCATGCTTCAGGAATTGCGACGTCGTCGATATGACCTTTGCTTGTATTGGCGCTGTTGACGCACTTCACACGACATTAGACTGGGTTGCTCGCTCAACAGAACATGATGAAAGAGTGGGAATTGTGATTTTCTCGGACAACGCAAAGTATGCATTAGAATCCTCTGGTGAATACACGCAAGGTGCTGGCGGCGGGGCGCTGTTGATTCGCAGAAATCCACGCCTCCTCGAAATCCCAGATTGCATTGGCGTGTCAACAACTCCGGTTCATGACTTCTTCAAACCACGTCGTGAAGTGACCCTCCGATCGGTCATTTCCAATGTCTTACAATTGGCACAAGAAACCGGTCAGACGGTCAAGAAAGGACTCGTTGACCGCATGATTCGCCATCTTCCCGAGTCGACTGTGCGAAAGTTAGGTATCTTTTCACACGGTGAAACCAGTGTAAGTGTTCACAGGGACGATCCGATTTTCGATGGCCAATTTTCGAACCGATGTTACCAATCTGCAGTCCGTCAAGCCTTCCACAATTTTGCTGAGAAAGCTGAGCGTCAAGGTCGTTATATCCATGGTGAAGATGAGCGTATGACTGAGCAATGGTCACGCATCATCATGCATTTACCCTATGCATTCCAGGCAAAGCGAATGTTCCCAGATATCTTCCGCCACGATCGAGAAGAAACTGAAATGTGGGATGCAGTGGCTGAACAAATCGGTCCAATGCCCGCCTTCCACGATTCTGATGATCCACAAATCATTGAGATTTGGGAGAAAGCTATGGACGGCTATCGAAGAGCCATCTCGAAAACCCCTGAGTACATTGAATTCCATCAGAGTAGAATCGAAAAAGGTCAGCGTGCAAGCAGTCTCATCGGCAACCAATACACTGGCTCTATTTTCCTAGCACTGATGTCGACCTTTGAATCTGATCTGGAAGAAAACTGCAACCTCGACAACACCTTGTTTGGCCTCTGTGGCTATGGCTCTGGTGCGAAGGCCAAGGTGTTTGAGGGCAAGGTCAGTCCGCGCTGGAGAGAAGTTGTCTCCCGCTGGCATCTCTTCGAACGACTTGCAGGTCGTATGGCTATCGATCACGTGACGTACGAGAACCTCCACAAGGGCCTCCAAGACGAAAGCGTTGTCACGCCGCAGGGTGAATTCGCTCTGGTTGAAATTGGAGACGAAGGCGTTGACGAGGGTGCTCGACGTTACCGTTGGATTGGCGCTTAACCTCAGAAGTCAAGCACGACTTTTCCGCATTCACCCTGGATGGCGAGTTCGACAGCCTCAGGGAATTCATCAATGCTCATTCGGTGCGTAAGCACCCGTTCAACATCAATGGCTCCGCGTTCAAGCAGCTCATGCATGGTGTCCCATGTCGACCACATCTTTCGTCCGTTGATACCTTTGAGGTGAAGGTATCTAAACACAACATCGTTCATTGGGACCTCCGGTGTTGAATTTCCATACACTGAAAGAACATTGACATAGCCACCCATACGAGTGCTGTGAATTGTGTTCGCCAGTGCTTGTGGGGAACCTGAGAATTCACAAGAATTGTCGACACCACGACCTTCTGTGGCATCGAGGATTTCTTGCACGACATCGTGATCTTTGCCTAAGACAAGGTCTGCTCCCAATTGAACGGCCATATCCATCCGGTACGCGTTATCCCAATCGACGGCGATGACCATTTTTGCGCCCATTGCTTTCGCTGCATTCACGGCAAATAAGCCAATTGGGCCAAGGCCATGGATGGCGACAGTCGCCCCTTCGACAGGGCCTCCTGTGAGGGTGTGTATGGCGTTTCCAAGGGGATCTTGAATTGATGCATGACCCGGATCTAGGCCAGAGGGTATGGTTCGAGCATTGACGGCAGGGGCGACAAAATATGGTCCGAACGCTCCGTTAATATGGACGCCAAAAATCGAGCCATTTTCACAAATGTGAGCGTTTCCCTCATCGCACCTCGGGCATGCCCAGCAGGCAAAATGACACTCGATGGCAACAAAATCACCGATTGCTGGTTTGATCACATCTTCTCCAACAGCAACAACCTTGCCGCATGTTTCGTGTCCGGTGATGGTGCCAAGTGGTACGTTTTCTCGGCTCCATTGGTCCCATTTCCAGATATGAATATCGGTACCACAAACAGAAGTCGAGTGGGTTTTGATTAATACCTCTCCGGGCCCAGGTGTTGGAACAGAGTGTTCCTCTTTGGTGAAGCCTCCTTGCTCGTCGAGGGTTTTGGTCCACGCCATCATGGTCTTCGGAATGGTCTCCATGGTCTCCCTCTTCCCAGTGTTCAGCGAACCTACCTATTCATTCTTCGCTCAATACGGAACGGAGGAATCACTCGGAGGTTGAGGTATGTTGATGTAGTAGGCGCGACGGCCTAAAAGCCCGTTGATGTGCATGAAGTACGTTGTTGTTAGCGGGGGCGTCCTGTCCGGATTGGGCAAAGGAGTAACTGCAAGCAGCATCGGCGTCTTACTCAAAAGCGCTGGCCTGAGGGTCACTTCAATCAAAATTGATCCCTATCTCAACAGTGATGCTGGAACAATGTCGCCGTTCGAACATGGCGAAGTTTTCGTTTTGGATGATGGTGGCGAAGTTGATTTGGACCTTGGCAACTATGAGCGTTTCCTCGACATCAATCTTAGAAAAAACAACAACCTCACCACGGGGAAAATCTACTCAAAAGTCATTGAGGCTGAACGCCGTGGGGATTACCTCGGCAAAACAGTGCAGGTGATCCCTCACGTCACCGATGCCGTGCAAGAGTGGATTGAAGATGTGGCACACCAACCCGCAGATGGCAGTGATGAAATCCCTGATGCCTGCATTATCGAACTTGGTGGGACGGTTGGCGACATCGAATCTTCGCCCTACATTGAGGCACTCCGGCAATTCCAATTTCGAGTTGGGCGAGAGAATGTGACCTTCGTCCACGTCTCATTGGTACCGGTGATGGGTCCAGTAGGTGAACAAAAAACCAAACCAACACAACATACTGTTAAGGAACTTCGCGGGCTTGGTATTACCCCAGACATTCTCGTGTGCCGTTCCACTGCACCACTCACAGTCGAAACCCGGGAGAAACTTGCAGCTTTCTGCCATGTTTCTCCACAAGCGGTCATGTCCACCCATGATGTTCCAAACATCTACCACGTCCCACTTATGCTCCAAGAGCAAGGTCTCTGTGATATTCTCGGCGTTGATTGCCACGCCACTGATCTACTCAAGGATTGGAAAACGATGGCCTACCACCTCGATACCTTAACCGAAGCTGTGCACATTGCTATGGTTGGGAAGTACACTGACCTTTCAGATGCCTATCTCTCAGTCATCAAGAGTCTACAGCACGCAGCCATGGCGGTGGATCGTAAGCTCATCATCGACTGGATTGAAGCAAGCCATCTTGAATCTGACTGGAAGAATGCAGAAGAGCAAGCTTCGGCTTGGTCTATGCTCAAGAAGGCAAATGGCGTGCTTGTTCCCGGCGGCTTTGGTGATCGAGGCGTTGAAGGTAAAATTGCAGCAGCACACTACGCCCGTACCACTCAAACACCTTACCTCGGAATCTGCCTCGGTCTTCAGGTGGCAACGATTGAATTCTGTCGAAATGTGTTAGGGCTCGAGGGAGCGAACTCGACTGAGTTTGATGAAAACCCACCAACAGCGGCGGTCATTTTCATGCCAGAAATTTCGAAAACACATCTTGGCGGCACCATGCGATTGGGAACCAGGCCAACACTTTGGCAGGTTGATGAATGTAAGATTCGAACCTTGTACGGCGAAGGCGATGCAGTCGACGAACGTCATCGACATCGCTACGAAGTTAATCCTGATTTGATTGAACGCATCGAAGCGGAAGGCTTGGTCTTTGTCGGTAAGGATGATACTGGCCAGCGGTGTGAAATCTTTGAGCTCGATGATCATCCATACTATGTCGGTGTTCAATACCATCTCGAGTTCAAGAGT
>VMHT01074745.1_pt1 | contig 15577 bp, 31 predicted proteins | sample 4693611 | NCBI WGS metagenome assembly VMHT01 (sample SAMN12280063, study PRJNA550983) | marine metagenome | isolation source: seawater sampled from same location over 5 years 0.02-0.2 micron viral filtrate | place: USA: collected off the coast of southern California halfway between the port... ... | reverse complement strand
AGGGGTCATAAAGGAATGCGTTGGGATTATGAACCTAGCAAACATTATATGGGAAGAAAAAAATGGAAATAGTTGTTGCGTTATTAATGTTTGTCGATCACGAAATTAAAGAACATCGTATTCAAAATTCTATGTCTATGTGTCTTAAAGGAAAACGTGAGGCAACTAGAGAAGCTGGTAAGAACATAGAATACAAGTGCATTAAAACAAAAGCAGAATTAGAAAAAAATATAGATGGCACGCTATCTATTAAGAAAATTATCTTGGAATAATTATGAGGGAGAATGAAATACTTAAATTTATTTTTAATACTAACATTACTGGTTTGCTCCAACAAAGCATTTGCTGGTTCTACCCAGACTAATACTACGGGTAGTAACACCGCTATTGAAGGAAATTATACAGGAGGATCTACTACTTATGAAAGCGGATCCACATCCAGTAGCACCACGACTAGCAATAATACATCTAATCTTAGATCTGCTCCACCAACCGCTACCTCAACAGGAGTAAACACATCTAATAATTGTGCCATTGCTTTATCAGGTGGCATACAGACATTTAGTATTGGGGTAAGTGGAGGCAAAAGTTATCAAGATGAAACGTGCGAATTAATTGCTTTATCTAAAACTTTAAATTCATTTGGAATGAAAGTAGCTGCGATTAGTTTGCTTTGTTCTGATGAACGTATTTTTGAAGCGATGTTTATGGCAAAAACTTATTGTCCCGTAGAAGGTAAGATTGGCAAAGAAGCTTACGAACTTATTATTACTAAATATAATTATGCAATGCCTACTTACGATAAGTATGTGCAGCTTGAACGTAAAAAGAAAAAAAAAATTAAAATAGAGAAACTTAAATGAAGTGGGTAGCTTGGGTTATTAGTGCAGCTCTTTTATGGAGCTTACTATCTTGCTTTGCTAACACCGTTGGTTTGCAAGCTGAAGAAATTACAACAGGAAATTTATTACCAAATGCTGGAGACAATAAATCTTCCGCACAAAGTGTAGATAATAATATTCCTAATGTAGCTTCAAGCTGTTCAGAATTTACAGTAAGTGGAGTTACTTGTTTTTCTAATGAAATTGAAACCACAGGTACAGGAACAGTTAATGCGACAGGTTCCTTATTAAATATTACTACTAACTCTGACACCACTACCCAGGATAAGTTAGATAATGGCGTTACTTTAGACAGCACAACCATTATTCAAAACTGTGAATGGGATGGATCTTCTAATGAATGTGGAGATCGAGCTGGTGCAAGAGATACTTTTAAAACAACTGTCAAGATATTAGATGCAAATGGAAATACTTTAGCCTCAGTAGATCAGATTAGAAATACTGACGCTCATTATTATGCCAATGCTCATAAATATACTGACCAGGTTATTTATACGGGTAGTGGATCCAGTTCTTTTGATTGGACTTGGACAGGTATAGATAACAATGCTTCTCCTGGTAATCTTGGGGGACCCAATCTACTTGGTGCATCTTTAACTATGAAGTATGAGAATGTGGTTTTAGAAGTAGAAACACAAACGGCTTTGCAAGAAGTGAGTAGTGCCGTGAACGCTACTGAAATTGAAGAAGCGGTAAGTGTAGAAATTAAAGAAGAAACTCAAACTTTAGCAACCAAAGTACAAACGATTGCCGCAGCTCCTTTACCTAAAGCAACGAAGGTGGTTCAAGTTAAAGCAGCTATTAAAAAGTTTGAAAAGAAAACAGGAGCTAAAGTTGTTAAAGCTCAGATTACATCACAAGCTAGTTCTAGTTCTACTGTGGTTCAAACTAAGAAAGTAAAAGAAAAAAACAAAACAGCAACTACCATTGCCAAACAAATTATACAGACAACTGCTAAGAAGGAGACAGTTAATGAAAAAAAAGAAAAACAAAAAGAACAAAAATCAGAAGTTAAAACAGAAGAAAAACCAAAATCGAAAAAGCAAAAAAAGCAAAAGACGTTAACTACAAAAGAAACAAAATCTAAAAATACTAAGATTGCTAAGTTAGAAGCTAATTTAGATCAAGTAGATGCGGTAGTTAAAGATACTGCTAAAAATCTTGAAGTTAAAAATATTATTTTATTAGATGCTATGGTTGGGGATAATACGTTAGCTGCTTATCTCAACCAACCATTTTACATACCTAAAGACATCTACTTAAATCAAAATTTTATTATAGATAATCGAAAAATTTATAATGAGATAAGTCTTGTAAGTTATATGGAAAAGGATCCATTATTTATTAAAGAAAAAATCCTACAAGATATTAATTACGAAAAGCAAAAACTAATCTTAAAGTTAAAGGAGTTAAGAAATGGCTAAAGAAAAAAGTAAGTTTAATTTAAAAGATCAACTAGCTGGTATAGCTGCGCTTGTGGCTGCGATTGTAGCTATTGGTGGTGGGTTTGTTAAGTATGGTGAAATCACGACTAAGCTTAATGCTTTATCTGAACAGACAGCACCTGATCTTACACCACTTGCTGCAAGCATAGGTACAAATGATAAAGCGATTGCTGTATTAAAAACGGAAGTTGAATTACTTAATCTTATGATTAAAGAAATGAAAGCTAAAGCAGACAATCCACTTCAATAATGCCAATCAAAAAAAGATCCTGGGCAACAGCCAAGGCTCAAATGTTAAAATCAAGTGTGCGAGTTGTCGGAACTTGTATTTATTGTGCCAAGCAAGTCGAGAACGATATGAGATTTGTTGTCTTTGCAACTAAAGAGCCAGCACATTTTGAATGCTACACTAAAGATGAGAATAAAAAACAAATCAATAGTGCGTTATAGTGTGTGAGCGATCACTCAATTAGATATATCATTATTTAACAACAGTTATTTATTGGGATATTTGGCAATACTATTTATTCAAATGGTGATTGTAATAACAATATAGCTAATGTATTTAAGTTTTGGAAATCGGTTTTCTAAACCGAGGGTCAGAGGTTCGAATCCTCTAGGGCGCGCCATTAATCAAAGGCTAGTGTGTAAATGAGTGTGTAAAAGAATTTAAAAGCGGGGTGAAATACCCCGCCTTTTTTTTTGCGTGTTATGTAGGATCCTTAAAAGTCACAACATAACTCATCTCAGCTTCTAATTGAGGCAACATTTTCTGATACCTTTCATTTTCTAGTCTTTGCTGCTCAATTCTTTTCTCAATCTCTTGAAACTTTTTTTTAGCTTTTTGAAGCTCAGTAGGTTTGAGTTGACTTAATAGCTGTTCGGGTTTGCCATTCAATAAATAGTGCATATCATAACCGAAAGCTTTACAGATAAACAACAACGTATCTGAAGCGACTCCATTCACACAGTTTTCATACTTTTGTATCTGCTGAAATGTTCGACTTGTTTTTGATGCAATGTTTGATTGAGTTAATCCATCTTTAATTCGATTAACCACAATAAACTTTGCAACTTTTTCTCTTAACTGTAGCGCATCCATCTAGTTTCCTTTCATTGTTATTAGATTATTAAGGTGTGCGGCTTTCCTTTTTCCATCCAAATTCTTATGCTTAACTCGATAATGTTTTTTAAATGTTTTATCATTGCTCCAACCATAGCGAGTTAAAAATTCATCTTCAGTTAAAAGCTCTTTATCTTTAAGTAAAGTGCTACTAAATTTTCTAAACGGAGAAAAAGCTTTTTTCCATTCAATACCTCTTTTGATTACAGTACGTTTTAAAATATCGGCTGCGTGAGATTTAGTATAAGGAAACAATCTTTTGTATTGATGCTGATGAGTTTTAGGAAACTTTTGTATATCTTTCCAAGCTTGAATTAATCTGAACAGATCACTTCCTATTTCTACCTTACGATTAGAAGCTTCATTTTTTAAATAATGGGGTCTAAATTCACTTTGTTGACCCAACGAATGTCTAAGCCATATAACATATTCATTTAACTCATCATCCCAAAAGACATCATCATAACAAATTGCCAAGATTTCATTAAGTCTCGGACCCAGCTCAGCTGCGGTTCTCCATAATGTTTTATAACAAATATTCTTTTCGGAATGAATTAAATTATAAACATCATTCATTTTAGGAATCCACTTAGGCTCAGGCTGCTCTTGTTTAAAATTTTTAGAAAATTTATATCTTAATATTTTAAGATCTATCTTCCATTCTTTATCATCACAAAAAATAATAAATCTTTTAAAGGTAGCTACCACATCCTTAATGGTTTTCTTTCCTATAGTTTTTCCTAATGGGGTTCTTACAAACACTCCATCAATTTTTTTCCATAAAGTCTTACGGCTTTTAATAATTCTAGGAATAGTGGTTTCTTTAAAAATGCTTGCCGTGTACTCAGATAAGTGGATTTCATCAATGTACGGCTGGATATGAGCCATTAATAAGCTAATATAACGCTCATTAGTATCATCTTGGTTTAAAGTATTGTTATTTAAATAAGTGTAATATTTTTTAAATGCTTCTTCAAAAGTAATACTTTGTGGAATGATATGAGATGGGTCTTGTTGCTTTAATGATTCAATGTAGGTTTTGGCTACTCGGCGTTGGTTCAACTCAAAGCTTTGTTTATTAATTCTTTTACCATTAGGTAATACCGCTTGAACTACTAGCTTATTTTGATATTTGGTTAGCCAAAATTTCATTTTAACTATAGGAGCTAACCTCATCAACTGAATAGAAATATTTATTAACATCTCCACGTCTTATTTTACATTTTTGAGACCAATAATAAATGGCATCTGCTCGACCCCATTCACCATTACCTTTGGGACCCTTTCCGCATCCTTTAGGAACTCCAGTGTAACCAGAGATATAAATATCCATAGTAATTCTAAAAAACTCTAATAAATTTTTTACATAAAGTTTAAAAGAATCTTTACCTTTAAATCTTACTTTGTATATTTTATACATAGCTTTTATCTCTTTATCTTTCATGGCTGATTTTAGTCTTTTCATTACGCAGCCTCCCTTAAATTGCAAACATTATATGGTTCATATTCTTTTAATTCATCTTTATTAAAAAATGATATTTTCCATCCCGTTCTAAAATCATATTTAGATTTAAAAATATCCAAATCTTTTAATTTTAAAAATGTTTTTGAATATTTAGTATAAATATAATTATTTTTAGAATTGGGAAAATTCTTATTATAAGAATATAAATTAAAATTCTGTTGAGCTTTTAAAAAAGCATCCACAGATTTTCTATATTTTCTATTAAAAAGATAAACAGTATTCTTATCTCCCATTCCTCTTTTTGACATATCTCCGCTGGTAGATACTAAGCATAATTTACTATCCATTACGCATCCTCCCTTTTTATTTTTATTTAACATTAAGGGTAGAATAAATGAGCGTTGCTGATATGTCAACTAAAAAAGCACAATCAGAAATATACTTGACAGTTTGGCTTTTTAGCGTTTAGGCGTAGGAAGGGTGTACTAAGTGTTTCATTAGTTAGAATGATTCTAAAGTAAGTTAATTAGTTATGCTTCTAATTTAACTAACTGGTCTTGCAGTTGTATCACGTCAATTAATTTTGCGTGAGCTTGCTTTGAGAGAGCTGCAATACCTGGCGGATAAATTCCGTCATTTTTATTTTTTAGTCTCGTTATCTTTGCGTTCAGAAACTTTCTCTCTTTTTCCTTGCTCTCGATTACTTGTTCGAGATGCTGATAGTGAGTGATCGTCAGTAGATATTCCTCCTTTCAACTTGACTCTATTAAAAACAAAGCTAACGGAGTCATCATTAACTTTGAACTTAGCAGCTTGACTTGGTAAAGGTTGCTTATAAGCTGCTTCAATGGTCGTGAAATCTTCAGTTACACTAAAGTTTGCTGATCCCGACCAAAACTTTTCAAATTTTTTAACCATTAGGATAATCTCTTTCCTTTATCATCTCTAAATAATGGATGGCTTTTTCTAAATCTTTGATTTTGCCTTTTTTTTGATGTCTACAAACATATTTAATTACACAACCTTCTGCAAATTGCAACTTATTTTCGTTGATAAAATAAGCAGGCTCAACCTTCATCGATTTATAATGTTCGCCTGAAACCTGTTTATTCAAAGAGGAATAATTAAATTCTTTAAACATATCTGTATTGGTCATTGCTTTAATATCTGTATGCTTCTGTTTTTTCCTCGAAGTTTTGTAATCCATTTTCTAGTTTCTAATTGTAATACGATTTGATGTATGCCACTTTTAGATTTTAATCCTACCGCCACCTTTATTTCTTCAAAAGATGGCGATATTTTTTTCTTAGCAATATAGTTTTTGATATATTTAAATACCTCTAACTGTCTTTTAGTTAATCCATATTGCTGCATTGTTTCCCCTTAAAATTGTTCCATAAAGGCATCATTGCCTGCTTGTTTTGGAACCATATTATTTATTGTTCCAGTTTTTTTAATCGTTACTTTTAACGATTTATCTTCCTGGACGTATGCCGAAGCTTCGTGCCAAACTCCATTAATCGTGAAGTTTTTTCTGTAAGGCTTTCCACTCTTAGCATTTATTTTATCCGAGTCTGCTAAAACAAAGTCTGGTCTTTTATCTCCAGGTTGTTTGTCTGCGTTTCTCTTTAATGAGAAAGTCGCAAGCCAATTCGGATCCTTTGGTTTCATATCAGCCATATATATTTATCTCCTTATAATTGCTGTTGTTTATTCTTAATCATCTCAACAATTTGCTGACATAATTTAGAATTTTGTTTATTAAGCTGTGTTAAGTATTCCTTATTATCGGATAGCAGCTCTTGTAAATTGGCTTTTGAACTAATACTTTTTAATCGCTCTTGAATAATACTAGCTCGGTTTAAATCAATGCCTTGTTTCTCATTCACATTGCCTTTTTTATTATCTAATTCCACATCGGAATAAACTTCTCCGTGAATACCTAAAGCTTTAAGAATAGCTCTATCCACTCCTCGTTTTTCAGCTACTGCTACGGGGTAGGGAAAATCATTATTTAAAGGAGATACTTCTCCTAAGCTAAAAAACTTTTTACCCTGATAACTTGCTCCTGCTTTAACTACCGCTGAACCTGATTTTAAATCACAATGTACTAAATGAATATCGGTTTCAATATTGTATAAATTGGCTAATTTTTCGACTTCAAAATGTTTAATGGCATATTTATTATTATCAATTTTCCACATTCCACCATTTTTTTTTAATTTTTCTAAATAAGGATCTAACGTATTTAAATGTAAAACTTTACCCATGGTTGCTCCTATTGTGATACCCAGGCATTAAATGAAGGGAAAGAAAGCCGCCGCTTTTCATTAAACCCCCACCAAGCCTCGCAACTTGATACACCTGGGTATCTTTATTAGAGTAAGAAAAGAGGGAGCTATCCTTATGATAGATAGTTAAGTAAGTTATAATAGCCATAACAAAAATCATACCTATTACAAACCAACGATTGCTTTTCTTCTCTAATTCTTTTTGTTTAAGTTCAATTTTGTAAGCTTCAAATTCACTTCGTAATAAAATTTGTTGCATTGGAATCATTACGTTATCCTGTTTTATATATTTAATTTCTTTTATTTCTTTAATCCCCATAATTTCATAGCCTCCTCTTTATGTTCTCCCAAACCTTTCCAAAAGAAATGGTCAAAGTCTGCCTCAATATCTTTAAAAAAAGTATTTTTACCTGCGTGCTTCTCCATCATTCTTTCTCTGCGTTGGCACACCATTTCCATTTTGTTTAAATACATTTTTAAATTATTAGGTTGTAAATCTTCGCAATTTTCGGGAGTGTAAATTTTATATTCTTTATCGTTTAAAACTAATAAATGAGGTTTCTTTTTTTTGTTATTAGCAAAATAATAATAAGCTACTTGTAAAAGGTGATCTTTCCATCCTAAATAACCTTCTTTAATATTAGGTAAAGAATAATTAGATGTACCATCTTTCTTGGGTCTATTTTTTTTACGGTACTTGGTTTTTAATTCAACAAAATTTTTCTCATCTTCTAAATCAATTCTACCGATAGTTGGGAGCTGACAACCTTTTAAATTCATTGAAACTGTACGCTCACATTCAACGGGTTTTTTTAATCCTATTTCTTGTAAAGCTTCTTTTAATAGTTTGCACATCTGCGGAAGATACAATCGATTAGTGTCGTGCTGCATACGATCATTATCATCAGTAGGTTGATAACTGTTAAATTCTTCTAAAACTTTTTCTATGATTTTTCGTTGAGCAGGAATTTCAACTTTTTGTAATCCTTTTCCTTTAATATATTTCCATTCAAAATCGCCATTATAAAATTGACTTGCTAACCCTAATGAAACGCCTCCCCACATTTTAGAATTTATTGGTAATTTTCTTCTTTCTTCTTGGGAAAGATATAAATATTTATAACTCCAAATATCATCTGCGGAATTAATTTGTGTAGGGGAGTGGTGATTTAGTTGGTAATGCTTCACCCAAGATGGAAGCTCTACGATAGCATCGATAAATTCTGTTATGTTTTTTTCTTTTTCTTCCATAAAACGAATCAATGGAACAATTAGTAAACATTAAAAGATTCTTGTCAATACAAAATATGGATATTTGGCAACTATTAGGTGTGGATGTTAATAATCGTTGCTAATTAAGGTATCGGGGTCGTATTTTGCAATAATAGGAACGGCAATTGCAACTGTAGTAGCAGAAAAAGACTCAAATTGTTTTTGTATAGATTTTCTTGTAAGTGGATTCATTAATGTAAGGTTGCCATCCATATTAGTTTTTAAAATACCAACCATTTCTTTTTTATTATTAAATTTAATAAAACAAAGTCTATTCATCACATTTTGAGAAAAAAATACTTTAATTTTAGGCATATTAAATAAAAAAACTTCTCGATGAATAAATGTGCCTGGAATATATACTTGAACACCATTAATATGTTTATGATACCATTCAAAAGGCACACGAATATTATGTTGGTTATCTTTTTCTAATGTTTTAACAAAAAAATCACTATCTAAGTATTTTTTAAGGATAAATTCTTCCTTGGGTTGAAAGACATTTACGGGATGGCATTTTAAAACGCCTGCAATTTTAACTGCATTTTCCCAATTAATTTCTCTGCTGTCATTACTCCATCGATTAATAGTTGTTTTATCACGATGTAATTCTTTAGCTAGTTGAGCTTGGTTCATTCCTCGATCATTTAAAAGTTTTTTTAATAAAGCCATAGTTGTTTTTTTATGTTCGTCTTTTTTATAAAAATTTATATTTAATATTCCTTCTGCCGATTTATCAACGAGAGGTCTAATAGGTTTATTAATTGTCATAATGTCAACTGTAATGCAATAGGGATATTATTGTCAAACATAAAGATTAAAAGAAATCCACAGTTGCAAAAACCCTTATGTTATCCCACTTTTCCACAATAAGTTATAGGTATAAAAATTGACAAGTTGTCATATATCCATATAAGTAAATAATGACTTTAGAAAAATTTAGAAAATTAAAAGGATTATCACATAAAAAACTAGCAGAATTTTTTGGTATTACAGGTAAATCTCCTGGGTCAACTATTTTTAGATGGTGCAATAAAGAGCGCATCCCAAGACCCGAATTTATGAAACTTATATCTGAAAAGACAAAAGGAAAAGTTAAGCCTTCTAGTTTTTATGAGTAAAAAGAAAAAAATAACAGGAACTATTAATGATTACCCGTTGGTTACTATTAAGTGGCGTGATTGTTTGTCTGATAACAACTGGATGTCAATCAAAAAAGCAACCCGAATTGAACCCGCTATCTGCCATTCGATCGGTTATAAATTACTTGAAACATCAAAAAAAGTCACCATCTTCGCAGACTATTCCGAAGATCTTGAAGAAGCAGAATTGGAGATAGGAAATATTAACGTCATTCCTAAAAGTTGGGTTTTAGATATTACGGAAATTCAAATCCAATGAAATATTTTATTATTTTTATTTCTCTTTGGATGGCTGCTTTGGTTTTTTATCCTAAAATTTATGTTTATTTAGAATTTAGAGAATTTTGTCATGCTTATATGGATTGGGTTAAACAATATCCTGAAGCTTTAAATCCTGGAGAATGTTGATGATGGTATCTGTTTTTGATGAAGAAGATAAAACTTTTGAAAATGAGGTAAGCCAAGTAGAGGAAGTTAAAAAAGAAGCAGATCAGCTAATGATAAATAAAATTATTAAATATGAAGCTGAAATTAATAAACTTAAAAAAGAAATCCCAATGATAAGGGAGGATGTACAAGTGGAAATATTACAAAAAGATAAACGTATTCAAGATTTAGAAACGATTAATAAACAACATCAAAAACAAGTTGGGGATCTTATTAAAGATAACAAAGAACTCGCTAAGCAAATCCAAGATAAAAACGAAATTGTGGAAAAATTGCGCAAAGCGGGTGTTTTATAGTGGCGAGAGGTAATTACTTTGATAAAGGAGATCCTTATTCAGAATGGCATAGAGCCATTGAAAAGAAATTAGCCTACATTGATATTGATAGTTGTGGAATTTGTATTCATTGTAAAACCCCATTGTATTTAGCTGAGACTTGTTTTGATGTAGGTCAAAAATGGAAGGCGACTACAACTACGGAAGCTTTAGCTAAAATGGCTGGTCTCCCTAGCTTTTTGGTTTTCTATAAAGTGAATAAAAATAATATTGTGGAGAGCTTTAGAATTAAACAGTTAACCCCCGAGAAATGCAACGAAACATATATAGAACCTTCAGGCTGGATTCAAGTGATGCAGCTCCTCCAGGAAAGACACGATTTGGTTTGCGAGGGAAAGAAATGAGATCAACTACTTTACAATATATAGGAAATAACAAACATAATGATAGAATAGAAAATGATTTTTATGCAACTCCTTTAAAAGCAATAGAAGATTTAATTAAATACGAAAAATTTGAGGGGAATATTTGGGAACCTTGTTGTGGTTTAGGAGCTATATCTAAACCTTTAATTAAGGCTGGTTATAATGTTTATAGCTCTGATTTAATTGATAGGGGTTTTGGAAAAATAAAAGATTTTTTAAAAACAAATCAAAAAGTAGACAATGTTATCACAAATCCACCATTTAATTTAGCCACAGAATTTACTTTACACGGATTAGAATTAGTAAATCACAAATTAGCTTTACTTTGTAAATTATCTCATCTTGAAGGAATTAAAAGAAATAAGCTTATATTTTCTAAAAAAAAATTAAAAAAAATATTAGTTTTTAGTAAAAGATTAAGTTTTGTAAAAAATGGAAAATCTGGTGGTTTAATGGCTTTTGCTTGGTTTATTTTTGATAAAAATTATAACGGATTGCCAGAGGTGGATTGGATTTAATGGATTAACTGTCAACAAAAATAATGAAACGCAAAAATAATTGGGGAGGTATAAGGAAAGAAAATGAAATGATTAAAAAATATCACGAACAATGGGCTAAAAAAAATGGTTACAGAGATAATGAAAAGCTTAATGCAGATAACTCACAAAGATTTATTAATTATCAAAAGGATGTAACTAATGGATAGAATATTTTTTATTATCTTTTGTAGCTTATTTCTTTTTGTATTTTTATCGCTTTATATGTTGGTGATGGTTCTATGATGGATTGGATATTAGGATTAATTGAAAAATATGGATTTAAGGTTAGTTCTTGGGCGTGGAATAAACGCTGGGGGAAGCGAGATTCTAACGAGTGGATTAAAGGTTATAAAGATTGGAAGAATGAAGAAGTCTATGGACAACGAGAGCAAGAAGAACTTAGAGCATCTTACAAACAATCTTTAGCTAATAAAAAAGAAAGAGAAAATAAATGAGCTTATTTTTTGTGGGGGATCTTAATATTTTAGCTGATAAGAAGTTATCGGCTTTTGATAAGATTGTTTATTATGCTTTGGTTTCTTATATGAATAAGAAGGATGGTAAATGTTTTCCAAGATACGCCACCATCCGTAAGCGTACGGGTCTAAGTATCGCCACAATTCAACGGAGCGTTCAAAACCTTGCCAAGCTAAAGTTGTTAACCAAAAAACGCCTCAGTTCCACAAATCAATACTTATTATCTCAACAAATAGCTTTAGAAACTCTTGTTAAAAAACGAGTGATAACTCTCTCTGAGGGGAGTGATAACTCTAATAGAGGTGTATTAATAAAACCATATAACTTAACTAATAATAGGTATGTTAATAAGTATAATAAACCCTATTATAGAAAATCGTTCTCGCCACCCCCTACTGCTAATCATTCTAAATTGACAATAGACTATGAAGGGGAAACTTATAGATATATCGGTACAGAGGATCATTGGATCGAATTAGAAAATAAAGCTAGGAATAAAAGGATTATGAAACATAAGTTTAAGGATATAATAAAAAAAAAGTTTAGCGCCGCCGCTAGAAATCTAGGGTGGCGTGAAGTTATTAACGGTTAAATTAATCGATGTGTTTGAAGAAGCAGGCAGAGCTGAGCGATGGCTTCCTCCTCTAAAGAAGCCTGGACATCCTGCTATGTATAAAATTCTAAAAATGTCATACGACCCCGAAGATTACGGTTATTGGAATAAACGTGGCGGAATGAGGTTAAGAGCTACTTCCAAGCAATTAACTTGTTGGGAAGCTGCCATTGATTTACTACTCTTAGTGGATTTAGAGGATAGGCGTTTAATTTGGAGCAGAGCCATGAGATTTTCTTGGGTAGCTTTAGCCAGGATGTTTGGATGTCATCGAGTGACGATTAAAAGAAAGTATTTAACTGCGCTTTTAAATATGGAAACACAACTTAAACAAAAAAAAGCTTTACTAGACATTATCGACAAAATCAAATAAATAGGAACGTACACTTGGTTGGGAGACCCTTACATAAAATTTTTTGTCAAAGTATGACCCGTGGAAGTCATTACACGGTACAATGTCGTTGCAAAGGTAATTTAATGAAATCAGGATTTTACCGCTGCAAGTTTCACGGTGGAGCTTCCGATTGGAATGCTAAAACCTTACAAGGCAAAATAAACGCTTTAAAAAATTTAAAACAGAATAAATATAAAACAGATGAGGAATTAAAATTATGGATCTTGAACAAACAGAAACAATCTTAAAACGATTAGAACTTGGAGAGCCTCTATCAAGAATTTGCAAAGATAAAGATTTACCTGATGTTTCAACGGTTTATAAACATTGTAGAAAAGACGAAAAATTACAAAAAAAAATAATGAGTGCTAGACAACTTGGCGTTTTTACTTTATTGGACAAAATGAGTGAGGAAATGGAGGTTCCTAAAACGCCTCAGGAAACTCATTTTTATAGAGAACGTTGGAATAATATCAAATGGCTTGCTTCAAAGCTTGCTAGCTCCACATTTGGAGACAAAAGCAAGGTTGAACAAAAAATTGATAATCATTTAACTATTAGTTGGAAATTAGATAAACATGAAGAAAATATTAAATTGGCTCAAAAAGTTGAAGAACAAATACCAAGCGCACCTGTTACAAGCTTACCTGGAGCAGGCTAAAATTATAGCAAAGCGCTGCACTTGTAAGAAAAAAAAATAGTTGCTTATCATCCATATTAAGGGTTGACATATTGTCAACTAATCATTAAGTATCTTTTAGGAGGTACTTTTATGGAAAAACAAACTAAAGAAGTTCAAACGCTTAATTTGGATGGCGTTAAGCCAAACAAAGAAAAAAAGTGTTCTGAGTTAGTTGGAGAGAAGTATCAAGACAGACTTGAACAGTTTGAAAAAGCTAAGAAAAAAGAAAAAGACTTTTTTGAATATGTTAATGAGGCTGGCTTGTGCTTTGATAGAGTTGAAGCTGGAACCTTTAAAGATCAGAGAGCTGGATATTGGAGATGGCAGCTTTCTTGGGGTGGACCCTCTGAGGAGTTCAGATTGTTTGATAATGGCGATCTAGAATTTTGGTATCTTGATTGGTTTGATGGTGCTAGCGTAGATGTTCAAGACGAGATCTTTGAAAATATAATGGCAAATTTTAAGGAGTTGTCTAGGGATGCTTGCCAATAAGTAAAGTAACTTTAATTAATTAAATATATTGAACCTGGGAGAGAGTGATCTTTCCTGGGTTTTTCTTTGCCTGGTTGGATAGCTTGGTTAAATCTTGGTAACTCTATAGCAGCGCCACACTCCCACGCGCGCATAATGGAGATCGATTGGCAGCTGTTAAAGTAATTGACACAACACAAACACAATATTAAATAGATAAGTATTAAGATAAGCCACAAACCCTCGGTTATGATAACCAAGGAGTACAAAAACCCTAGAAAAAAAGAAGGATTTGGATTGCAAGACCCCCCATACCCCCGAAAACTAGGCGCAGATTTTTATATATATATAACTTAGGAGTTTGACACACAGACACAAACACACACACTATGGATGAAGAAACAAAAAAAATTTTTAAAAAACTAGAACAGAAACGCAATAAGCTCATAACCGCTTTAGTTTTCTTAACAGAAGAAACAAATGGCTTGGTAGTTCATTTCAATGGTTTTGAAAATGAAAATCACGCACAATCGTTTATGAATCGGTTAATGAAAAATAGTGGGGTACAATATACTTCTATAAAAGATTTTATAGATTTTCCCACAATACACTAGGGAGGTACACAGATGAAAAATATATTACATGAAATCGAACACTTTTTGAGAGATCATAGAAAAGTAGTAATCGGTGCTATGGTGATATTAGTCATTGCGATTATTATCTAATGCACGTTGAAATACCTTATACCCCAAGACCGTTGCAAGCAAAGCTGCACTCGGCATTGGATCAGTATAGATTTGCCGTTTTAAGTTGCCATCGAAGATTTGGCAAAAGTGTGGCAATTATCAATCACTTGATAAGAGCTGCTCTTACGCATAAACTTAAAAATCCTAGGTTTGCTTATATAGCACCTACTTATAAACAAGCTAAATCTATAGCTTGGGATTATTTAAAAATGTTTGCGGCAGGCATACCTGGTGTAAGGTTTCACGAAACAGAATTAAGATGCGATATGCCGAATGGCAGCCGTATCACCTTGTTATCTTCTGAACAGCCAGATTCACTAAGGGGATTATTCCTTGATGGAGTATGTATTGATGAGGTAGCTCAGATTGATCCTAGGTTATGGAATGAGATTATTAGACCCGCATTATCAGATCGTAAGGGGTTTTGTTATTTCATAGGTACGCCAGCGGGTATGTCAAACATTTTTTATGATTTATACCAGCACGCTTTAGGAGATCCAAAGTGGTTAGCTTATACCGCTAAAGCTTCTGAAACAAAGATTATTGACCAAGAAGAACTCGATGCTGCCAAATCCCAAATGGGAGAGGCAAAATATAAACAAGAATTTGAGTGTGATTGGATTGCAAATATCGAAGGAAGCGTGTATGGAAATATAATAAAAGCTTTAGAAGAAAAAAATCAAATTACTCGCATCGCTTATGATCCCGCTCTTGTGGTAAATACCGCTTGGGATCTTGGAGTTGATGATAGTACAGCGATTGTTTTTTTTCAACAATTAGGTAATCAAATTATGATTATTGATTATTATGAAAATAATCGTGAAGGATTACCGCACTATGTACAAATGGTAAAAGATAAAGATTACGT
>VMHT01081834.1_pt1 | contig 15579 bp, 21 predicted proteins | sample 4693611 | NCBI WGS metagenome assembly VMHT01 (sample SAMN12280063, study PRJNA550983) | marine metagenome | isolation source: seawater sampled from same location over 5 years 0.02-0.2 micron viral filtrate | place: USA: collected off the coast of southern California halfway between the port... ... | reverse complement strand
AGGTCATTTTAAATCTTTGTTAGATGAACTTGCCCTAAAGAAAGCATTTAAACCTGATTTAATATTCATTGATTATTTGAATATATGTACTAGTAGTAGATTTAAAGGTGGCAATATTAACTCCTACACTATGGTCAAATCTATCGCTGAAGAATTAAGAGGTCTTGCAGTACAATATAATGTTCCTATTGTATCTGCTACACAAACAACTAGAACTGGTTACCTATCAAGTGACGTAGGACTTGAAGATACTTCAGAATCATTTGGTCTTCCTGCAACTGCTGACTTTATGTTTGCTCTTATTTCAAATGATGAACTTGAAGAACTTGGTCAAATTAAAGTTAAACAATTAAAGAACAGATACAATGATCCTGCTGTCAATCGTGCATTTATAATTGGTGTAGATAGAAGTAAGATGAGATTGTATGATGTAGAACAATCTGCTCAACAGATTGTAGATAGTAACCAAGAAAGTAAGGAGAAGATTGAACAACCATCTGGACCACAAGAATCCGCTAATGTCTATGATAAGTTTTCAGATTTTAAAATATAATGAAAGATAAAATAATAGAAGAATTAAAAAAAGTTTACGATCCTGAAATGCCATCTATTGATGTATTTAATTTAGGCTTGATTTATGATATTGATATAAAAGAAGAAAATGTTACAATCACCCATACACTAACCTCTATGCTTTGCCCTATGGCAGATCAGATACAAAAAGATATTAAAGAGGCAGTAGAACGTGTAGCAGGTGAAGGTAATGTAAAAGTTATATTGACACATACTCCACCATTTAGTAGAGATATGTTAAGTGAAGAAGCTAAATTAATACTAAACATGTAAGGATAACAATGGCAACAAAAAGAAAAAGAAGACCATCCATCTATTACAAGACAGAAATGGTTAAAAGTAAAGGCGATATTATATGGCGTTGCGTTGAAATGCCTAGTAAACTCGTATTAAAAGAGTCTTTCTTTGAGGAAGATGTTAAGAAGTTAACAAAGTTTCAGAATAGTAATAAGACGTTTGGTATCTTTGGCTTCCCACCTTTCTTTGATTGTAGAAATGATGAAGAAAAAGTTACAGATAAAGGGAAAACAAACTATAATTCGCCAGCAAGAAGCAGAGGCCGTAGATAAATATATGTATGGCAGACAAGACAGCATTATTAGAATCAGCACAGGCACTATTTTGTTCAATCGCAGATTACATAGGTGTTAAAAGAACTAATCTACTTTTTGACCCTAAAAAGTATCCTGATTACACAGACTTTAGAAGTCAAATAAATGAAGCTACTTTACAAGCAGCTCATAAGAATATAGAAACACCTGGTGTATTTCTAAATGAATTAGAATTATTTTTAAAGAAAGATACTAAATGGTACATATCATCTTTACAGATTGCAAAAAAATTAATCAACGACATAACTAAAATAGATCCTGATTTTAAAATTTCAGCACAAGGGTTTCAGCAAATTTTTTACTATAGAGGTGACAAAGAAATAATGGGAACTATAGAAAAGTTATTTAAGATAGCAAATAAGTCAGGTTACAAATCACAAAATAAATTTGGTAATCTAAACAAATGGAATCCTGCAGATATATACCTTGCAACAAAGAAAGCTAAGAAGGCACTAAAAGAAGAACTAAAAGGTGCAAAAGAAAAAGTTTATGGTTTTCAAAATCTTAATATCATTACATCTGATCTAATAGATAGTGGTGATCTATTTCCTCTATCACTTAAAAAAACAACAAAAGAAGCCACACTACAAATGGTAAACTTTGATAGAAAAGCAGAGATCAAACTTATTAAAACAATTAGTATAAAGGGCGTAACAGATTGGCAACTATATAAAAAAGTTAAGTATCCTACAAAAGGTGTTACTAGAGATATGAGAATACTATTAGAGTCGGGTGGTGATATAAAATTAAGACATGACCCTAGTGCAAAAAGATTTGTTGCAGAAGCTATATTCTCAAAGGCAGAGGCAAGAGGTGGTTCAATTGGCTCTATGAAAGTATTATCAGAAATTATACACTTTGTAAATCCAGATATTGCAAAACAAATACTTGACAAGTATAAAAAAGGTGAACAAAAATACAATGACGCATTAAAGAAGATAGAATATTTAAGAAAAGATAAACCAAGATTTGATTACGAGAGAGGCGCTATAAGTGCCATATATGTTGTCAACGAAGTTATGCCTGTACTTAAAAAGTTTTTCCAAGACAATAGAAAAGACGAAGGCAATAAAGTATTAAGATTGATGTTTGAGTACATAACATCAAGGACTCCCCTATCAGGTAAATTTGTAATAGCAAAATAGTATAAATAGTCTAGTAACTAGTGATTTATTAATGGGATAGGTGTAATTTTTCGCTTGACAAGAGCGTAATTTTTTGATATAATGGGTATAGTGGGAGAAAAATGTATAGTTTTAAACAGTATTTAAATGAGGCAAAGAACACTCATTTAGAACATTTAGAAGACGAAATTATTAATAACGGATACCAGGGTGGTGTCAACGCTGTAGAGTTTCTTAAATCTATAAGAAACATGCTTGTTGGATCATCACGTAGAAAATTAAACGTATCTGTTAAATGGGATGGTGCACCAGCAGTTTTCTGTGGTATCAATCCTGAAAACGGCAGATTTTTTGTAGGATCAAAATCTGTATTCAACGTAACTCCTAAAATCAATTACACACAATCAGACATTAGAAAAAATCACGCAGGTGGTTTAGTAGATAAACTATCTGTATGTTTAAAAGAATTACCAAAACTTGGTATACGTGGTGTTGTACAAGGCGACTTGTTATTTACACCAGGAGACTTGAAGTCGGTATCTATAAGAGGTGAGGATGCTATTGCGTTTACACCTAATACTATAACTTATGCCGTACCAGAAAATACTGATCTTGCTAAAAAAATTAAAAGAGCTAAATTAGGTATCATCTTTCACACTAGTTACACAGGAAAAAAGATGGCTAATCTGAAGGCAAGCTTTGGCGTCAATGTAAATCGTTTTGCAAAGACGCCAGCAGTATTTTTTGATGACGCAAGTTATAAAGACTCATCTGGTGCTGCTACATTTACAACAACAGAAAGCGCTCAATATGATAGTATGTTGAGAATGGCAATGGGATCAATATCAAAAGGTAAAAAGGTTTTAGAATTATTAAGAAGACAAAATAGTATGTTGTCAGTAGGTATGAGATTAAAAATATTTTTCAATACACAAATAAGAGCAGGACAGACTATACAGAATGTCAGAAAATTACAATCAGAATTTAAAACATATTATGCTAAAGTATTAGATGACGAGGCGTCAAAGAAAAAAACTGCTAATGCTAAAAAGAAATATGAACAAATAAAAAACGAAGGTTTAAGATTTATTGATAACAACGAAAATGATATTTACTTTGCAATTGCTAGTTACATAACTTTACAAAAAGTAAAAAACTTTCTAGTTAATAAAATGAATCAGATTAAATCAATGGGAACGTTTCTACAAAAAGGTAATGGTTTTGTAGTAACTAATCCTGAAGGCTACGTTGCTGTAGATAGAATGGGCAACGCAGTAAAACTAGTAGATAGATTAGAGTTTAGTACTGCTAACTTTACACTTGCTAAGAACTGGATAAAAGGATGAAAAGTTTTAGAGATTTTATATTTGAGGCAATGGGTCGTAAAAGAATTATTATGTTAGGTGGACCTGGTTCAGGTAAATCAACCTATACAGAATACCTTGTTAAAGAATATGATATTGTTCACGTTTACCCAGGTGACATGTTGAGAAAAGAAGTAGAAAAAGGATCAGAAATAGGTAAGATTGCAAAAAGTATTATAGATAGAGGAGAGTTTGTTCCTAACGATATAGTATTAGAGTTAATTAAAAACAAAGTAGAGCAATCACCTAAAGGTTATGTATTAGATGGTTGGCCTAGATACATGCAACAAGTTGAAGACATGGAAAAGAACGAAATAGGTTATGATTATGCAGTATTTTTAGATGTAAGTAGAGAAGAAGTATTACGTAGATTACTTGCAAGAGGTAGAGCAGACGATACGGAAGAGATTATAAGCAACAGAATAGAACTATACAAAAGAGAAACAGGTCCTGTTGTAGAATACTTTAGAAAAAAAGATAACTTTATTAACATAAGTGCTGAGGGTGGTACACCTGAAGACACAGCAAAAGAAATTATAAGAAAGATAGAAGATGGCGGTCAATAGTTTTATACAACATTTATCTGAAGGCATTTATGACCCAGGTATATTTAAAGCGTTCTTTTTAGCAGGTGGTCCTGGTTCTGGTAAAACGTTTGTAACTCAATCAGCATTTTCAGGTACAGGTTTAAAAGTTGTAAATTCAGATACTACATTTGAAAGAAACTTAAAGAAAGCAAATCTATCTTTAAATATGCCAGACGAAGAACAATACTTTAGAAACCTAATTAGAAGCCGTGCAAAACAAACTGCTATCTCCCAATTAGATAAATATGTAGAAGGCAGACTTGGTTTAGTAATTGACAGTACAGGTAGAGATTATGATGTTATTAGTAGAAACCATAACATGTTACAACAAATGGGTTATGATAGTTATATGATATTTGTTAATACAAGTTTAGAAGTCGCAATAGCAAGAAACGCTAGACGTGAAAGAACTATCCCACAGTATATTACAAAGACTAGTTGGGAAGGTGTACAAAATAATATTGGTAAGTTTCAAAGACTATTTGGTATGAGTAAGTTTCTTATTGTAGATAATAATAAATCTGATTTAGAGTTAGTCACTCTTACAATGAACAGAATTGGCAAACTAGTACGAAGATATATTACATCACCAGTACAAAATTATAAGGCCAAACAATGGATGAAAAAAGAATTAGAGGCTCGTAAAAGATGAAGTTTAAAGATTTTACAGACATAGAAAATTTAAGACACGCAAAGGTAGAAGAAAAACCTATTAAGAATTACACAGGTAACATAGACGAATTGTCTTGTTCTAAACCTAGCACTAATACATCTAAAGCAACAAAGGCTGAGATGACAGCAATGCAAGGTATGTTCAAACAAAGAAATGAAGCGATTGAACAATCAGTAAAAAACCACGATCCTAAATCAGAATATGCAATAGAAAAATATCTAAAAGAAAACAATTTAGATATAGATAATAACAATACAGATAAGATCGCTGAAACAGGTGCGGCTATTGCTAGAAAATTTAAGAATAAGTTTGAAAGAGCAAGACCATATCATCTCGCAGACTCAATGAAATTAGATTTTAATAGTATGCCACTTGTTAGTGATAGTATGAAGACGCCAGCATACCCTAGTGGTCACAGTTTACAAAGTAGATTGATTGGTGAATACTATGCAGAAAAGTATCCTGAACATAGAGAAGGCTTGATTGACGCTGCTGATGAATGTGGTATGGGAAGAGTATATGCAGGTTGGCATTATCCTTCAGATCACAAGGCAGGTGTTAAGATGGCACAAGAAATCTATCCTAAAATTAATTTAAACAGAAAGTCTTTTAGTGAGAGTATTATAGACATACCTAGAAAGACATATGCACCAGGCGTATTTACAAAAGCAGATACTCCTAATCCAGAATTAAAACCATCAGTTAAGAAAATGGTGCTTGATGGCATAAAGACATTTGAAAAATTTGGTAAAGTAGTTAAGTATACCTTGATAGGTTCAATACTTACAAAACAATATAGGGCTGACGCCGACCTAGATGTTAATATCTTATTTGATATACCTGGTTCAAAAGCAGAACAAGAAAAGGTACATGATGAGATAAGAGAATATCAAGGACAGATAAATGGTAAAAATATACCAGGCACAGAGCATCCTATCAACTACTTTTCCATAATAGATCCTGTAACATTTAATAAGGCAAGGGACATGGCTGATGGTACTTTTGATATCGACTCTAACAAGTGGATTAAAAAACCAGAACCTGGCACCTTTGAACCCGAAAAATACGTTACGGATTTTCAGAAGCGTGTTTCTGAAATAGATGTTGTTAAAGGTGAACTCGTAAGGGATATGATTGATTATGAGGAACTAAAAGACCTGACAAGCTCCGATATTGATAACTTGTCAAGTTTAGTTTCTAAAAAGCTAGATGAGATTAAAGATTCTATTAACACTCTAATTGATATTGGTGACAAGACTATCAACGACCGAAAGGACGCTTTTAGTAAAGATATGTCGCCAGACGAGATTAGAAAGTTTGGTGTGAAAAACCGACTTCCGAAAAATGTGATTTATAAAATGTTAGAAAAGTATCATTATCTCAAATTTTTCAAAAAGTTGAAAGAGATCATGGAAGATGGCAAGATTACACCTTCCGAACTAAAATCGTTATCTAATATAAAAGAGGCCAAAGGTAGATCAATAGCATTTACCTTTGGCCGTTTTAACCCACCTACAATAGGACACGAAAAACTTATTAACAAAGTGGCACAACAAAGAACAGATGACTACAGAATTTATTTAAGTAAATCTGAAGACACATCTAAAAACCCATTGAATGCTAGAGTTAAATTAGCAACAATGAAACAAATGTTTCCTAGACATAACAGAAACATACTACTTAACCAATCAAACATGATATTGGATATTGTAACTGATTTATATAAAAAAGGTTACTCAAACATAACGATGGTTGCAGGTAGTGATAGAGTAAGAGAATTTGATACTATCTTAAAAAAATATAACGGCGTTAAGAGCCGTCATGGTCTATATGACTTTGATAGTATATCTGTAGCTTCAGCAGGAGAAAGAGATCCTGACGCTGAAGGTGCTACAGGAATGAGTGCTAGTAAAATGAGATCGGCTGCAAAATCAAAAGACTTTGCAAGTTTCAAAAAAGGACTGCCATCTGGTTTTGCTAACTCAAAAAATGCACAAGACCTATTCAGAAATGTAAGAAAAGGAATGATGTTAGCGGCTTCGTTTGACGCTGATAGTGCATTTAGATTTAAACCATTTATAACTGCCTCAACAAAAGAGGAGTTAGATAAGATGACATTAAGGGACAAATATATTTCAGAGCATTTATATGACGTAGGAGATATAGTTGATGATATGGAGAGTAATGTAACTGGTGTCATTGTAAGAAGAGGAACAAACTATGTTACCTTGGAAGACGAGGAGATGAGCCTACACAAATGTTGGCTATATAATATTATGGAAACTCCTGTCTATTCAGTTAAACTAGAGGAACGATCAATGAACTTAAAAGAGAAAAGAAAATTAGCGTATGATAAAGAAACAGATCAACCTAAAAAATATGTCGCAGGTCTATCAGACAAAGAGAAAAAATCACACGATAAACACCTAGAAAAACAAGGTAATAAATCAGATAGTGATAAGTCTGCTTATAAACAATCGCCTGCTGACAAAGTAGCAAAAACAAAACCTAGTAAACATACAAAACGTTTCAAACAAATGTATGGAGAATTGAAGACAAAATCAGAAAGAGAACCTGAAAAAAGAGGTGCAGAATTTAATACTGATGGTATACCAGAAGCCTATGAAATAGGGCATGATTGGGCAAAATATACATCTTCAATAACACCAGGGGAAAAACACTACAATCCTAAGTATCAAGGTGGTTCTTATAGTCCAAGTAAACATAGTGATAATTTAATTAATGTTAACGCAAGTAAGGACATAAGCATGACAGACAACAAAAAAGTTGAGCTAAAAGATATAGAAGAATGGGCAAGTAAAGAAGAAACGATTAATAAATATAAGGAAAGATATGGGGAAGAGTGGCAATCTAAAATTGAAGAAACATACAATAAAATGTTCAATAAAGTGATTGACACCAATAGTAATATGCAAGAAGGAAGAATGAAAGATATCGCAATAGACCTTAAATCTAAGGACGAAGGCGGTTTAGATCCAGAGGAATTTCAAAGAAAGTACAATAAATCTAAAGCAGAAATGAGAAAAGATTTAGGTGCTACTGAAGGCTTTAAGTTAACATTTAAAGACTTTATGAAAGAAGAAGCAGACGAGTGGGGAATCTTCCCATCACAAATTGCAGAAGCAGAACATCAAGGTAAGAAAGTTACTTTGAACAAACCTGTTAGAGGTGGTTCTAAAAAGTTTTATGTTTACACAAAAGGACCTAACGACAATATAGTAAAAGTATCATTTGGTGATCCTAATATGGAAATCAAAAGAGATAATCCTGCAAGAAGAAAGAGCTTCAGAGCAAGACATAACTGTGATAATCCAGGACCTAAATGGAAAGCAAGATATTGGAGTTGCAAAAAATGGTAACAAGATATAGAAGTGGTTGGGATTACGAATCTCTAAATGAGTTTACAACTGTTTACGTTGTTAGATGGAGAGGTAAAGATGGCAAAAGATATGCGTCACCTTTTAAAACAAAAGACTCTGCTGACAACAAAGCAAAAGAATACAGATCACAAGGTAACAAAGAAGTAACTGTTACACAAGATACTTTAAGAGGTAACATCAAGTTTAAATCTGACAACAGTCCTGATATAAAAGGAATGCAGAAAGAAGATGTGGGTGATTATTTAAGAAGTAAAATGAACCCTACACAAATTGCAAATATTAAAAAAGTATGGCAAGGTAAGAAAGCTTCAGACGTTACACCTGCTGTAAAGGCTATGATTAAAAGATTAGACATACCTACACAGTTGGCAATCAGACAAGCAAACGTACCTCATCTTTCAAAATTAATTGAGGATGCTTCTAAAGACGCTGAGAACATGGCAAAATTAAGAACACGTCAAATGGCGTTACAAACTAAACTAAAAGATTTAGATCCAGGTGAGTCTAAAGACAAGACACCTATGGCTATAGCTAAAAATGATATAGAAACTATACAAATGAAAATGGATCAGTTAAGAGGTAAAATGAAAAAAGAACAAGTACACCCAGCAAAATCTCTTATTGAAGCGATTACTGCTGTAAAAAACAAAGCAGAAAAAACAGGTATGCCTTATTCTATCTTAAAGAAAGTTTACGATAGAGGTATGGCTGCATGGAAAGGTGGTCATAGACCAGGTACTACACCACAACAATGGGCTATGGCAAGAGTTAACAGTTTCGTAACTAAATCATCTGGTACTTGGGGTAAAGCAGATAAAGATTTAGCAGCGAAAGTAAGGAGCAAAAAGTAATGAACAAAAAATATTTTGATACAAGAAAAGATAGCTTAGAGGATAAGATTAATACAATTGCTTCTGAAAAAGTTGCCTTTTCAAAACCAGTATCAGACGTAAAATTATCAGTAGAAAAAAAATACTTTGAAAGTAAACAAGGATCACTAGAAGAAATCGCAAGTAAAGTTGTAAGTGAAGGAATGGATCCAGTTAACAAAGACGCAGTTAAGAAAAAGTTTGACGATAGAAAAGATAAAGACATTGACAACGATGGCGATACAGATTCATCTGATAAGTTTTTACATAAGAGAAGAAAAGCAATATCTAAAGCAATGAAAGAAAATCCTGCGGCAATGGCATTAGGAAGAACAGCGGCAGCGGCTGCTGGTACAGCTGTAGGTAATAAAATCGGCGACAAGATTACTAGTTCTAAAAAACATAAAGAAGTAGATGAAGCGTGTTGGGATTCTCATAAACAAGTTGGTACTAAAATGAAAGGTGGCAAACAAGTCCCTAACTGTGTACCAAAAAATGAAGCAGTAAATCAGGACGATCATGGTGAGAAAACAAACCAAGATAAAAAAGACGCTGCTATGAAGAAGACAGATCAAAAGAAACCATTTAACAAGTTAAGACAAGAAACTAAACTAGTTAGACTTGGAAACAATGGCAAAACAGACACAGGTCAAAAGGCTGCAGTTATAGACCTTGAACCATCAGCAAGACCTATCTAGTTGCGACACTTTGTCAATTGACAAAAGCACTATTATATGATAGTATAATAGTATAAGGAAACACTATGAGTAAACCTATCATATATTGCGACATGGATGGAGTGCTTGCAGACTTTAAAACAGGCGCTCAGAAAACTACAGGTATGTCAATCAACAAATGGATGAATATACCATCAAGTAGAGAGAAGTGGTCGCATATCAAAAAGAAAAAAGACTTTTGGTCAACACTACCTTGGATGCCTGGTGGCAGACAACTGTGGTCTTACATATCAAAATTTGATCCTCATATATTATCAGCATACGTAGAAGAGTCTTATGACCCTAACTGTATACCTGGTAAGACTAAATGGTTAAGTAAAAATGCAGGTATATCTAACAGATCAAAGATAAACCTTGTTAGAAGAAAAGAAAAGAAACTCTTTGCTAAAAAAGGCAATCCGTCTATTCTTATTGACGATTACGAGAAGAACGTAAGAGAGTTTATCAATGCTGGTGGTACTGGCATACATCACACAAACACATCAAAAACTATCGCCCAACTCAAAAGACTAGGCTTTTAATCTTATAAATAGTACTGTTATATAACAATAATTAATTTAAGGAGAGATATATGTCTTTATGGGGAAACGATATAAAGCCTAAAAATCTTACAACAGCTGAAAAAAAAGAAGTCTTTGCAAACGCTTCAGGTTGGGTAAGAGAAGCAGGCTCAGTATTGTCAGGTAATGACAATACAAGTGCAACACCCGAAGTATTGGTAGCAATCGGTGGATTAGCTACAAATATGGGTTCAGCAAATATTACAGAAATTGAATGGATTACAACTTCAGCACAAGCAGACGTATCAGCAGGATACAACTTGTCTGTTAGAGTAAGATTTAACGAAGCGGTTGATGTTACTAGTACACCTTACGTGGCTGTACAAAACAACAACGCAGGTTCAGGCTCAGGTCGTGGACCATACAACTTGCAATATGCTAGTGGTACAGGATCAAACGAATTAGTCTTTACTTCAGTAATAAGCGCAGCTTCAGCAGCAACAGCAGCGAATGATGTTTTAAGCATTGGTGCTAACGCTATGAACCTTGACGGTGGTACTGTTAAGGATAAAGGTACAACTACTAACTCTACTATTACAAGTGCAGCTAGTATTGGTACAGCGGCTGGAACTATTACAGTTAAAGCATAATAACAAAATCATATAAGGGCGCTCAAAGTGCCCTTATATATACTATATGAACAAATTGATCTAGGCAATTACCTAGAGTAGCATCCCCGAAAGGGTTAACAGGAGAGAAAAATGGCAGACAAAAAAATAACGGCATTGACCGATTTAGGTGACTCGTTGGCTACGGCTGACTTGTTTCACGTAGTGGATGACCCAGCAGGGACACCAATCAATAAAAAAATATCAGCAGAGAATGTGTTTAACAATATACCTTCATGGTTAGGTTTAGCACAAACTTCACAAGCAATAACTGCTGACGCTTCATCACAGGTTGCAAACGTAACAACTGCTGTGACTGAAATTAACGCTACATCAGCAACAGGTGCTATTTCATTAGCAGATGGTTCTGATGGTCAAATTAAGATTTTTATCAACACATCAACATCTGGAACAAACAATGTAGTAATTACACCTACTAACTTACGTGGTGGTACTACTATTACTTTGAATGCTCAAGGTGAAACTGCTGTGTGTATATTTAAAAATTCAAACTGGAATGTAATCGGCGGACACGGTTTCGTAGTTGCATAATATATTAGGAGAATATTATGGGTATAAGTACACAGACGTTGATGAAAGAAAAGTTTGCTCTTCAAAAAACGTTTAATGAATTGAACAATAGAATAAAAGGAGTTGAAAAAGATTTGTTAGGAATGAAAGCAAATTTAAGTGCTATTCATGGTGCCTTACAAGAAGTTGAAAAACTATTACAATATGATAGTAACCATAACAGATCAGATCCAAGTACTTCACTTGCATATTCAAGTGAACCAGTTGATCCAGGCCCAGTTGAAAGGCCTTCTTTAGATATAAAGCCTAAAGAAGAACCACAACAATTGAATGAGGGTGATAAATGAAAGAAGATAGGGATAGTTTTATAGATGATCTTGCTGACAATACACCACATGAGGGTCAGTTTGATAAGTTAAAAGAAGCGGAAGTACAAGACGCTGAAGAAGACCTGTGTGGAGGCAAAACTTTTAAAAAATTAAAAGACGAAGTTAAACGAGGAGAAAAATGAAAACATTTAAACAACACATAAAAGAAGGCGGAACTATGGGCGTTGGAACACCTCATCAATCTTCAGTAGAAGATGGATCAATGGGTGCTCACAATATACATGAACCTGCAATCTTACAAAGAGTAAATGCTTTTGTTAGCTCTATTGCTGATAAGGAGTATTTACAACCTGAGGCTGCTCTTTCTCAATTAGAAGCGAGATTGACAAGCATAGGTGTACAACTAAAAGACTCAATAACAATTGACGATAAAAAGGGAACTTTTGAAAGTGCTTTAGTATTTAATGGTGGTCGTTTCGGTAAAGATACTGACGGCTCTGACATAAATGATGATGGAATTAGTCATAAAGTTGGCAAAGAGTTAAAACTAAAAGGTAGTTACGAAACATTACAAAACGGCGCTGTTAAAGTTTATGCAGAGCTTGGCTAATGTTTGATAAGATAACAAAGAAGAATTGGTTATTTTACGCTATAAAAAACTACAATGTTCCTAATTTAGATACGGAACAGGAGTTTTATGAAGATGTAAAAAGATTTAAATATCTTAAACGTCTATTTCGTAAATATAAAACCACAGGTGAACTGAAAACAAGATTAGTATTAAATCATATTATAGTATTGACAAATGTTTTTGGTAATGAGGCTGCGGCTACATTATTATTATTTAAGATTGAAAGAGAGTATTGGTCTGTACTAAAGACTTTCTTACAATATTTAAATGTAGTAAGTGAAGACGAGTTGCCAACTGTGAAGATTAACAAAACTTTGTTATCAAGTTTGGAGAAATTATAATGGGAAGAGCAATAGATTTATTAATAACTTATAGGGTAATTAAAATGTTAGTTACTCCTTGGAAGCAACATGACGCTTATAAGTTGGGTATAATTGATGACAATGGTAAAGTATTAAGAAAAGCTAAAACTTTGAAATCAGCAAAAGAAAAAGATTCTTATACTATACTACACAGATTTGTATTCAATTTGAAAAGACTACTAGGATTATTACCTGGTGGTAAATCAAAGTTTGCCTCATACGCAACTGCTTTGGCTCTATTGTTAAAAGAGAATAAAGATATTAACGCTGTAGAATTAGAAAGAGGTTTGTATAAACATCTTATTGAAAACGACCTGATTGCTTTTGATGATGATTTAAAAGAGTCTATAGGTTTTGATTTTTTAGAAGAAGGTAGATTTATAATGATTGACAGATTAGAAGATTTAAATGGCGATCAAACTGCTGATGTAGGTGACGTAGTATATACAACTGAAAATCAGAAACCTTTTGATAATCTATTTGGTGTAAACCTATATCATGTTATAAATGAAGATACTAAAAAACAAATCATAGTATCAGAGGACAACATAGAGAGGGTAAAATTTTAATGAAAACCTTTAAAGAAGTAAGATCAATTATAAGAGAATTTTCTGATAGTCAAATAGACATGTTGGCAAGACAATATGCAGGACTAAAAGATAAAACAATCTCAACAGATCAAGCAAATAAATTAAGAAAAATATTTGACAGAATACCTGATAGAGCGCTAGACGCTTTAAGAAGAAAGAAGATACCTTTTATATCTGGTATGGCATTATCACGTATGGTTAAAAAAGGTATGCCTGTAAAAGAAGACGCACCTGCTAATGCAGTAGGCGATGGATCAAACCTTGCAATGCCACCAGACGCAGAGCCTGGTGTACATGTAAAGAAAAAGAAAAAAGATGTTACTAGTCTATTAAGACGTGAAGACTATGATAAAGTTGAAGTAGAAAATTTAATTAATAAGATTGAATCTAACCAAGACATAGAAGAAAATCAAATTAAACCTATAGTAAACAACATCAAATCTAAAAAAGAAAAAGGCACATATTCTGAAGAATTTGCTATGACAGCATTTAGATATGTTGTAGATGGTCAAATAAAATCTACAGTTTCAGAAAATTTTAGAAACAAAGTTGCTTCAGAATTACTATCAAAGTACGTATGAAAACTTATAAAGAATTAAGAGAATATATGAGAGGGTTCGCTATAGGACCTGTTGATACATTAAAACCTATGGCAGACCTAGGTGGTTCTCAATCTTCTCCAGATAGAAGATACACAGCACAATTACCTCAATTAGCTGCAACAGCAAAAGGGCCAGGGTTAGGAACAATTAAACCTATGGTCACAGCAAGTAAAAAGAAAGAGAAGAAATAATATGGAACTATTAATCGCATTAGCAATGAAGTTTTGGCAATGGTCATTACTAATCTTATTTGTTATAATAGGATTTGCTATAAACATGTTAGATAAAAGAAAGACTAACAATCTTAAATTTTCGTATGACGAATTACCACACTTACAACCTATACCTATAAAAACTAAAGGCAAAGGCTTTTGGAAAGGTATCATCATGTGGTTGTTAGGTACTAGAAATTGGACTATTATTAAAGACTTTAAATATACAATCAACGGCACTAACTATGTAATCCCAAAAGGATTTTCATTTGATGGTGCAAGTATACCTAAATTTTTAAGAACTTTTTTCTCACCAGTTGGCGTGTTACTAATTGGTGGTCTTGTACATGATTATATGTACAAATACTCTGCTTGTAAACCAGCAGACAAGAAAGGCCAACTTCTATTAGTAGATCAAAAGAAAGCAGATCAAATCTTTAGAGATATTAATATTGAAGTTAACGGTTTCTATTTTATGAACTATTTAGCATACTGGTCGTTAAGACTAGGTGGCTTTGTTGCCTGGAATGGTCATAGAAAAAGAAACGCAAAAATCAAATAAGGAGATAAACTATGGCTTGGATAAAAGCTAGAGCAAAAGAAATGTCAAGTTGGTCAGGAGTAAGTTTGGTCGTACTTGGCGGTTTAATAATATTAGGTGGACCTTTCGTTAATATTTTAGCGTGGGCCGCTGTAATTTGGGGACTTATATCCATTTGGAAGAAAGACTAATTAATGTTAGGAATTAGATTATTTTTAATTGGAATACTCGCCAGTGCTGTTATAGGTGCTGGCGTGTATGTTATGAAGTTAAGAAGTGATAACGCTATATTAAAAGCAAACGCTATCAAAATGGAATCAGCAATCGCTGACCAAAAAACACTCATAGAAAATCAAAAGAAAGACTTCCAAGAAATACTAGACGCTAACAACAAAATGAATGAACTTGTTTCTGTTCTAAAGAAAGACCTTGAAGATTTAGACAAGAGGTTTAATAAGAAGAATAGAGACGTAGGTAAACTCGCTATCGCTAAAACAAAATCAATAGAGAGAATAACAAACGGTGCTTCAGCACTTGCTACAAGATGTATTGAGATCGCAAGTGGATCACCATTAACTGAGAAAGAATTAAATGCTACAAAGAAGTCTGAAATCAATTCAGAGTGTCCTAGTATTGCTAATCCTAAGTATATTCCTTACTAATTGTAGTGGAGT
>VMHT01160401.1_pt1 | contig 15584 bp, 11 predicted proteins | sample 4693611 | NCBI WGS metagenome assembly VMHT01 (sample SAMN12280063, study PRJNA550983) | marine metagenome | isolation source: seawater sampled from same location over 5 years 0.02-0.2 micron viral filtrate | place: USA: collected off the coast of southern California halfway between the port... ... | reverse complement strand
TCTTCGGCAGATTCAAGGAAACTCCCGGTGCTTACCAAAAATTCGGTGTCATTCCGGTCAAAACTTCCAGATGAAAGTTGCTGGTTGTTCGCCTTTATTTTTTCTGAAACACCAAGAAAATCTACGCCGCTGGCAGCCATCTTTTCTTTATCCAGAACCACGCGCACCTGCTTACTACGGCCACCAATGGCATTAGTAACCGAAACATCCGGTACTTTTTCTATCTCGTGGGTGAGTTCATTGGCTATCTGCCTAAGCTGGTAATCGTCATAATTTTCACTCCATAAAGTAAGTCCCAGCACTGGAACATCGTCGATAGACCGTGTTTTCACCAAAGGCATTGTAGTTCCCTTTGGCATCTGGTCCATATGCTTCATAAGTTCATTATAAAGCTTTACATAGGAGCGTTCAATATCTTCTCCCACCAGGAACTGAACGGTTACCATTCCCTGTTCTTTCATAGAAGTAGAATAGATGTAATCTACTCCGGGAATATTGGAAACCATTTTTTCCAGGGGTTTTATTACCCGCGATTCAAGTTCTGTGGGGCTTGCACCAGGATAACCAACAAAAATGTCGGCCATTGGTACGTCTATTTGTGGCTCTTCTTCCCGGGGAATCAGGAACGAACTGTATACTCCAATGACCATAAAAACGATCATAAGAAGCACCGTAAGTTTTGAATCCATAAAGCCTTTGGCAATTTTGCCTGCTAATCCTTCTTTCATTTTGTAGTAATTTTTTTACTCGATAATCGAGATTAAAATGTTCAAGATTTGTCTTGAAATTAAAATGCTGCTACCAATTGATACTCGAGGTTTTACCCGCGGAGACTTATTGCTGAATATTGAGGCTGGCCCCGTTATATAGTTTTCCTTCGGCTGAGGTGATATAAGATTCCCCGGCATTAAGACCTGATAATACCTCTACTTTATCACCCACTTTTCTGCCCAGTCTTACCCATCTTAGAATGGCCGTGTTCTGCTCGCTTGGCGTATAAATGCCCTGCAAATCACCACGGTTAATTATTGCGGTTTCGGGTATCAATATCATTTCTCTTTTATCACCGGCGGTGGTAGGAAATTGAACACTGGCATACATTCCTGAATAGATATCGACGTCGTTTTGATCTAAAGCTATTTTCACGGTATACTGCCCTCCTGAATTACTGGCAGAAGTGCTTATTTCTGAAACCACTCCTTCAAGGGTTTCTCCCGAAGATTTAATGATCACATCTACTTTTTTTCCTTGTTCTACTGAAGCTATTTCAGATTCCGGTACACTTGCCCGCACTTCGAAATTGCCGGGTACCTGCAAGCTAAGCAAAGGCATCCCGGGATTGGCCATATCACCAACTTCCACATTTTTATCAGTAACCACCCCGCTAAAGGGAGCTGTGATATTTGAATAGGCAAATTGGGCATTGATCTCATTCTTTTGTTGCCTGGCTGCTTCAAGTCGGGCTTTGGCCATTTCATACCTGGCGCTAATGTCATCCATTTCCTTTTGGGTAGCACTGTTCTCAGAAAATAAGGCCTGGTAACGTTCATAATCCTTTTGTGCATTGTTAAATGCCGCCTGGGCTTCTGTAATGCCCGCATTTACCTGGGCACGTTTCGCTTGTAAGTCAGCATTATTGATCGCAATCAGCAATTGGCCTTTTTTTACTTTATCTCCAACTTTAGCATTTATCTGGGTAACATAACCCATATTTCTAGTGCTTAAGGTGGCATTCTCAACCGCTTCTACTTTTCCGCTGAAAGTGATAAAAGATTGATCTGATTCTGTAGGAGTATTTACGGTTACTTCTACAGGCGCTTTATTTTCGGTAGTATTTTTTTCTGGAGAATCTCCGCAACTAAAAAAGAGGCTTGTTGCTCCCAGGAGACCTATTATATATAATTTAGTGTTCATAAGTTGATAGTTTAGTTTATTAGAAATTCCAATTGTGCCTGGGCATAATTGTATTCGTAAATTGTTTGTGCGTATTCTAGTTGTTTTTGCGATAATTGAGCTTCTGCTGCTAGTAAGTCACTTGTTTTTTCGAGTCCCTGCTCAAATCTATTAGCGCGTATTCGCAAAGATTCTTCGGCTTGTTCCAGGGCTAAACGGGTAAGTTCAAGCTTATTTTCAGCATCTTTTACGGCGCGGCTGGCCCTGTTTCTTCCCATTTCACTTCTTGAAACATAAGATTCATATTCAAGTCTGGCTTTCTCGTAAGTTGCCTGGCTTTTTTGAAGTTTTCCGAAGCGTTTATAACCTTCAAAGAGATCCCATTTTAATTGTATGCCGGCAATGTATCCACTGGCGTCCCCGGCGAAGAGCTCGTCATCATAAAGTTCATAACTACCAAAGGCATTCAGGTTAGGCAGGAAAGACATTTTATCTGCCTGTAACATTTCTTCACGGGCATCTGTTGCCAGTTTCATAGCACGAATATCTGCACGTTCTAAAGAAACCGATTCCGGATCTTCTTTTACAGGAAGAGAAACCTCGAGGGAGTCTGTCGGTTCAAAAATGGTATTAACGGGTTCGTTCAGTAAATAGGCAAGATAATCGGATGCGTTGATGACGTTACTTTTGGCGTATTGCAGCTGATTATTAACTTCAGAAACCCTTATTTCTACAGCTAATAAATCAGATTTTTGCAGGTAACCCTGCTCGAAATTATCATCTGCCAGTTTTTTGTTGGCGAGAGCTGCTTTTTGGGCACTTTCCAGAACAGCTACAGCCTTTTGGGCCAGTTGCAACTCCATATAAGCTTTTTCAACCTCCAAGACCATATGATCTATCGTGCGGTCTGTCTTTAAAGCAGTAGCAGCCATCTTACTTTTCGCAGCTTTACGTTGAAAGATCCCATCCACATTGATAAGCGGTTGTTCTACTTCAATCTTAGTGGCGAAATTGCTGATCCTATCCGGATTGTTTAACAATTCCGGGTTAAAATCGCTTTGTGTAACTATTCCCTGGTTGAGTTTAGAACCAAATGCCATTAGAGGATTTGTAGTGGTTATTCCCGAATGTGATACTGCTACATTGGGTAAAAAGATGGAATTGGTTTGTCTAAAATCTGCCCGGGATTCCAGGAATTCCTGTTGAGATAGTTTGATCTCCCGGTTATTTTGTTTCACCAATTCTATGGCTTCACTTTTGGAAATTGGCCGCACTTCCTGGGCCTGTAACCACAGTCCCGGAAGTAAACTTACCAACATAATTATATATTTGATTTTCATTATTTCGCTTTTATATTTCGGATTAAAAGTTTTTGAAGAACCAGAATTTTTCATCCCACCATTTGGAGAAATGGCTCCACTGGGCTGGATCTTTCATCTTTACCTTTTTATTTTCTTCCCCCGAAAATTTTCCGCCGCTTTCACTGGCTTTTCCTTCACCTGCTTCGATAAAGTATTTTCCTTCGGGTACAAAGATTTGATCTGGTTCTAGATTCCCTATTTTTCTACTAATATTGTGAGCTACTACTTCTCCCTGTTGCCTTGCAAAAACTCCTATTTTTGGAAGTACGGTGCCTGTTTCAGATTTTAGGTGAGTGATATCACCAATAGCGTATACATTTTGAAATTTGGTTTCTAAGGTTTGGTTATCTACTTCAACCCAACCAGATTTTCCGGCTAAATCGGTTTTTCTGATCACCTCAGGCAATTGGTGTTTTGGAGTATAGGCCAGCAGATTATAGGAGTATTTTTTGCCGTTATTGAATTCTAATTTATTAGCAGAAACCTTAGTAAGCTGATGATTTGGGTAATACCTGATCCCTTTCTTTTCCAGTAACTCCTTTAATTCCTCAGAAGCTTCAGCACTTGCAAATTCCATAGGGCCGGCTTCAGGAGTAAAAAGTGAAACAGTGGTTTTATTATTGAGCTTGTTTTTTGTTACAAAATCTTCTATAAGCATAGCTGCTTCATAAGGTGCCGCCGGACTCTTAAAAGGAAGGGAAGAAACCAGGATAGCAATCTCGCCTCCGTCAAAATTTTTAAGTTTTGAATGGAAATCTTCAGCGCCTTTTAGCGTAAAGAAGTTATGCCCAAATTGTTCCAGGTTATAAATATCTGATTGGTCAACCCCCAGGGAAATTACCATATGGTCTCCCTTATATTGTTTTCCTTTTACGGTAATGCTTATATTTTCTGGATCAATATTTTCAATATCTCCCTGGATAACTTCAAGTCCCGAGGCCTGCAGTTTGTTAATACTTTTTGTTACCTCTTCCTGTTTTCGGTTGCCAACCATTACCCAGGGTAGCGAAGGCGAAAAAAGACTGGTTTCTCCTTTTTCAAAAACCTGGATCTTTACCAGGTTGATATCTTCTTCGTTGCCGCTATGTTTACTTAATTCCCTGGCGGTTACGATTCCGCCTGTGCCGGCTCCTAAAACTAAAACAGTTTTCATAAATAATTTTTTAAGGTTGTTTCTTATTAATTTATTACCTGAGCAGTTGAGGTTTTGCAAATATTAATTGGACTCTTTTACCTGGTTTTTTATGATTGCAGCAAAACCTATTTAACCCATTGTTCAGCTAATAGCTAAGTCAATTTGTTTTTGAATTACAGCACAAAATTATAAGCAAAGTCGCCTCTTTACAGCTACATTTGTTACACAACAGCCTGAGGAATAGAAGGCTATAGAGGAATAATAAATAGTATGCTATGATGAAGATCAGGTTTCGCTGGAAGAGTTCAGTTTTTACTTGATAATCGAGATTTAAATACATCAGGGCTTGCCTGAAGTTGATTTAATGAAAATTCTGAATAAATATTAGTGAGCTGGGAAGGATAACACCTAAGCGGGGTAAATGGCAGAATTTTGAAATGGAAATATTCAGTAGGAATAGCTTAATATTTATCTAAGAAAGGGCTGGAAAATAATTCGGTATTGAAAGTTGGAGTAGTGGATGCAAAAAATAGTTCCCAGGCTTTAGTAAACCGGAGAATCAGATTAGTGGGGAAATAAAAAAGTTTAAACTCGGATTGAGAAATGGCAAAAGGCAAAATGGTTATTCTGCAGCCGAAATTATTTAATTAAATTCAGCGCAATCTTCCGAAGGGTGATAAACACCTGCTCCCTGCTGGTAAACCAGGGTAGCGCCTAAGTGCCCAACATACATAAGATAACCGGAGCCTATCGACAAAGTGATAATACAAAGAATGGATAATAAACTCTTCTTTTGGCTAAGAAAACGAATCTTTGAGAACTTTAATAGATCAATAAGGAGGGAGGCGGTAAATAGCCATGCGGTTACATAGGCCAGGTTTTGATGTTCTTTAAGCACAGTGGGATCACAAATTTTTCTTGAAACAATTCCGTCGGCAAGATTACCTGTATAAATTGCAATCCAAACTCCTATCGTGCCTAGTAAAAGTAAAAAAGTTCCTCCTTGTTTCCAGAGGTCTTTTGCCGAGCCCAGGGCTATTAGTTTAAATAAAAATGCAACTAATAGAATGGCGATAGGAAAATGAACGGACAGGGGATGAAAAACCTCTGTCCGCCAAAAATCAGGTAACTGATTCATGTTATTCCATAATTTTTACAGAAATAGGATCTAAACGTTTTCCTACTTTTTCAACTTCAACTTCTACTTTTTGACCTTCTTTCAATTCTGAAAAATCTACGGTGCTACCATTTCTGGTTAACTCGGTATTTTCCTTGAAATACAGCTCTAAAGTCTTATTGTCGTCTGTTTTTACGTAAATCTCATCTTTAGAAGCTTCAACTTCTTCTATTGTTCCCTGGTAAGTTCCAGATTCTACAGTATCTGTACTTTCTCCGCAGGAAACCATAAAAAGAAAAATACCTAGAAAAGCAACTGATTTTAAGGTTTTAGTCAGCATAATTTTGATTTTAAGAGTTATTTATATTTAAGCTAACTTACAAATTTATGGGTTTAAATGCTTAAAAGAAATACTGAAATTTAGAAATCATTTTCCTTTTAAAAGCTGCTGCAATTTTTATTGTACAGCATTGCTACCAAGGGCTTGTAAGTATTCAGCCTGGGTTTTTAGAAATTTAATCTGAAGATCTAGTTGCTTAAGCCTGGCTTCAATAAATTTACTTTCGCGAGTGTTTATTAGAAAGATAGAACTTTCGCCAAAATTAAACTTTCGTACTTCAGCATCCAGCAAGGTATTAGAATCGGTTACCATTTGCTGGGTCATTTCAATTTGTTCTAAAAACGCCTGAAGCTGTTGTTCTATAGCATTGATGCGAGCCTGCAACTGGTTATCTTTCAGGTTGAGTTCCAATTTGGCGTCTTGTAGCTCATATTCTGCAACTTTAAGATCTCCACGTTCTTTTCTTAGGAATAAAGGCATAGAAAACTTTAACCCTGCTTTATAGGCGCCTGAATTAAAAGTTTCGAAATTATCGGGTTCTTCTGATAGAAAATTATATTCCAGATCTATTTTTGGCAATAATTTATTGAAACGATAGCGCTTTTCTATCTGCAGTGCTTCTATCTTTTGACGATAAAAAGCCAATTGCGGATGTGTTTCAAAATTTGTTTCGGGTCTTTCAGAAAGCAGGTTTCCTAAAATTATGTCGGTTTCTACGGGGGCCACTTCTTCCTGTAAGAGCAGAGGTTGATCCTGGCTCCACAAATAAGTTGAAAGCTTTAACCTGGCCTTTCTAAGATCTACTGCTGCCTGGTTGGCTTGCAATTTACGTTGCTGAATATTAAGCCTGGCTTCTACGGTATCTATTCCTGCTACTTCTCCTGTTTCAGCGCCTCTTTTAATTCCACGGTAACGCTCGTTGGCATTTGTTAGAAAATCTTCAAAAATATCCAGTTTTTCGTGAGCCCTTAACCATTCAAAATAAGTGAAAGAAGCTTCTAAAAGAATATCGTTTACTAAAAGTTGCTGTTCAGCTTTGCTTTGTTCTCTATACGCCTGGGCCTTTCGTAAGCCGGCCATTCGTTTATTTATCCATAAGCCTTCGCCAAGGGATAAAATTACCCCGGCCTGGTAAAGACCAGCTTCAGGCACCTGGTTTTGAGGATTTACATAAGCGCCCTGGCTTTGTTGAAATCCGCCCTTCAATTTTAAGCCGTACCACATAGGTACCTGCAATTGAGCGTCCAGAAGATCGTAGTATTCTGTTCCCTTGTATTCCTTTTCTTTATAATCTACCACAAAGCGCGGATCAAAAGCCCCTCTGGCCGACTGAACTTCTGCATCACCTATATTTCTTACCAGTGTTGCCTGCCGTACCACGGGATGTTCGTTTATTACCTTATTTAGAAATTCGGTATAACTTAAACTGTCTGTTTGTGCGAATGCAGAAGAACAAACAAAAAATAGCATTAAGAAATAGTGTGCTAAGCGCATTTTTCGGTCTACTTTTTACTCGATAATCGAGATTACATCCTCCGAGGTTTGCCTCGAAATCAAACTATATTTTTCAGTAATAATGCTTCGTGGGCTCGCCCCGAAGTTATTTACTATTACTTTTTGTCGGTTTTTCTTGTGTACCATTGTTCGGCGAATAGTAATTAGGTGGGAAACCATTTAAATTTCGCCACAGTTCATACCAGATTGGAACGTTTTCCAGCAGCGCAATAGTTTGAGCTCCACTGCCAATACCAATTTGTTCTGGCCATGGATTATCATCAGGATCGGGGGCCAATAATACCCGGTATTTACCATTGGGAGAAATATAATTTTCTACCGCTACCACCTTCGCACCATAAGTACCATAGGAAAGATTAGGCCAACCGCTAAATATAATAGCTGGCCAACCGTCAAATTGTATCTGTACTTTTTCACCCACGTGAATTAAAGGTAAATCTAATGGTCTAACATAGGTTTCTACTGCCATTTGGTAATTTGATGGCATTATACCTACCAATTGTTCTCCCTGTGAAAAAGTTTCGCCTAAACCGGCCCGTAATGCCTTATTTACATAGCCATCTTGTGGTGCAACAATATAGTATAATTCACTGCGTTGTTCGTAATTAGAAAGTTCAATTTCGAGTTTATCTACTTCAGCCTGGGTAGTAAACTGATTGCCTTGTGAGGTGAAAATTTCCTGTTTTGTTTTTGAAATCTTGTCAGCATATTCAGCGCGAATTCTATTGATCTCTATCTCGGCATTAATTACCTGATTTCTGCTTGATAAAAGATCATTTCGTTGGGCAATTAATTTTGCCTGCGCTTCCTGCAACTTTAATCGTCTTGCTTCCAGATCGGTTTGGGAATATAGACCTTCTTCCTGTAAGGTTTGCAATCTTTCAAACTGTGATTTGGCAATTTCTACCTGTGTTTGGGCGGCTTCAAGCTTTATGCTGTCGCTTCTTACTTTTAAACGCGCCTGTTCTATTTTATTGATTGCCTGACTTAGTTTTAATTCCCGTTCATTTTCCTGAGCCTCCAATTGTTGCCTTAACGCGTTGATCTTCTCATCGTAGGTAAGTGCCGATTGGTTTTTGGCATCGATCTGGCCGGAAGTTCTGCTAATAAGCTGCGGATCAAAATAATCACTGCTTACTTCAGAAATTCTTAAAATTGTATCTCCCTTATTTACGAAATCCCCTTCGCTGATATACCATTGTTCAATACGTCCGGGAATTGGAGATTGAATGGTTTGAGGTCTATGTTCAGGACTTAGCGTGGTAACATTTCCTGTGGACCTAATATTTTGTGTCCAGGGTAAAAAGAGAATGATCAGGAATAAAACAAAAAGCCCGATAAGTACTTTATTAAATATGGCGTAGTGTTTTCTAAAAAACACTAATTTACCCGATGCGGAATCAGTTATATCTATACGCTCGTTTAATTTTTCTTCAGAAATATTCAGCATAACTACAGAGATTTAACGATTCTACCATCCTGCAACTCCAGGGTTTCATCACTAGTATTTTTCCATAACTCATCATTACTTACCACTATAAGGCTCCATTTGTTTTTAGGATCGGTTAAGAATTTTAATATTCTTTTCTTTTCCTGGAGTTCAAATTTTTCAAGCGGCTGTTTTAAGATTAATACTGAAGGTTTTCTTACTATAGCTCGTGCTAAAATTATCCTTTTTGCTATTAAGGTAGAAAGGTACCTGCCTTCTGGATGAATTTGTGAAAAGATGCCCTCGGGTTGATCTTTTACGAATTCTTTTAAACCAGAATGCTCCAGGGCCCAGTCTATATTTTGATCTGAAATAGACTCATCGCCAAAAGTGATATTTTCCCAAAGACTGCCCTCAAATGGAATTTCTTCCGGTAACATAGTACCAAGATGTTGCCTGTATTCATTTAGAACTAAAGTATGTCTGGCGGTATCGTTAATATAAATTTTTCCTTTGGTAGGAGTAAAAATACCCGAAATAAGCTTTAGAAGACTGGTTCTGCCATTTCCGGCGGGTCCTGTTATCAATAAGCTTTTCCCCTGATCTAAAGTAAGATTGATTCCTTTTAAAACTGTATGGCCCTCTGGCTCAAAAGCTACGTCTTTCAATTCTAATTTAATTCCTTTAGAGGCATCAACAGAATTCTGATTTTCAAATGCTTCTAATGGCTTGTCTACTACCTGCCCAAGTTTTTCCAGTGATGTTAAAGTGTCGTAGACATCTTCCAGGCCGCGTATTAGTTTTTCTACGGAAGAAATTATCAATAAGATAATGATTTCGGCAGCTACAAACTGACCAATATTCATTTGTTGATTTAGAACCAATATTCCTCCAATAGCTAATAAGCCACCGGCCACGAGTACTTTAAAAACAATTAATTTGATATATTGAATTTTAAGTATACCGAAGTGATCTTCTCTTTCCTTTAAATAGGAAGCGGTTAAACGATCGTTCTTTTGAATTGCTAATCTACTGCGCCCGGAAATTTTAAAGCTGTTTAAATTCCGTGCAATCTCCTGGATCCAATAAGCTACCTGGTATTTATTCTTAGACTCATCTAAACTGGTTTTTAAACCTTTAGCTGCAGTAAATTTAAAAACGAGGTAGAGGAGTAAAACCAGTAGTAAGCCATACAGGATAAAAAACGGGTGGTAAAGCGAGAGCAGGATAACCCCTAGAATAATTTGAACTGTAGCAGAAGGTAAATCCAATAAAATTTTACTTACGCCTTTTTGAACGGTAATGGTATCAAAAAAACGGTTTGCTAATTCTGGCGGATAGATATTTTGCAGAGATTCACTCTTAATTTTTGGAAACCGATAAGCGAATTCGAAACTAGAGCGTGTAAAGATCTTTTGCTGAATATTTTCAGCAAGTCTAAGTTGTAGCAGTTCAAAAACGCCAACCATCCCTACCGCAAGGGTTACAAGAATAACCAGAATAATCCAGCTTGTGCTTACTCTGCCTCCCTGAATAAGATTAACAATAGCCTGTATGCCTAAAGGCACGGCGAGGTTAATTAGACCGGCAAAAAGTGCATAAAAAAGTATATGTTTTACATCACGATTATCTAATTTAAGTAAGTTCCAAAGTCGTTTTACGGTCTTGCCTGGTTCGGGTTTCTTCATCAAGTTATACTAAGGACGTTTAATAATTTAATATGCGGCACAAAAATAATTTACAGAAATATGTTTCTTTAAGATTTAGTTAAATTTTAACGCTTGTTTTAAGCCATAAAGAATAAACAGAAAATTAAAAAAATGAGATTTAGTGGGTAAAGCTATGTTTTGAATTATTTATGGAACAAAAGCTTTGAGGTATTCTATTTTTCAATCCTTATAATTCAAATTAACCGTAAGAGCTTCTTTTTTGCCGGTTCTCTTAATTGAAAGGTTCCCCGGATTCTGATCTCCTTCTATTGTTAATTCAAATTCTGAACGCGGAGCTAAAACAAATGGTAAACTTTTTTTATTCAGAATTTTAAAATTATCGCTCGCCTCAATATCTGTAATCACAATAGCCTGATTTCCTCCTTTGTGCGATATACGTACATTTCTGATGTTCTTTTTAGAGAAATCTAAATTGCTTTCAGAAGCTTTTAAAGCTCCAGCCAAAATTGCTTCGGTACTAAAATTAAGTGTATTGTCTTGAGAAAAGATTTCAAAAGTATTTAATTCAGGGCCACCGCCACGGTTCCCACTGCCGGCGCCAATAATAATTTGTTTGTTCAAACTTATAGCCTGTGTACCGTGTCTTCCCTGTTTTAGAGGCGGTAAACTATCCCATTTTTCTTCTGTAAAATTAAAGACTTCAGCTTCATTATGTGCTGCTTCCTGTGCATCACTTTCTCCTCCTATAATTACCGGCTTCTCATCTATAATTCCAATTGCGGTTCCAGCTCTTGGCGTAGGTATATTGGCGGTAGAGGTCCATTTTTTAGCATCAAAATTATAGATATCGGTTGGTTTTACGGTTCCTGCAAAGCCATTGCCTTCCACACTTCCCGATTTTCTTCCGCCGGCAACAAAAAGAATATTTCCAATAATTGCAGCTTGAAAATGATCTCTCTTATTTGGAGAATCTGGCAAAATATTCCATTTGTTTTTATATAAATCATATTCATCGAACCAGTTTACCCAACCAGAAGTATGCCCATTAGTAATACCGTTTACCAAGTAGATCTTTTTATCTTTTACGGCCACTCCGGCAGCTCCACGTCTTCTATCTTCGGGAATTTCGGGGCCTTTTATCCAAATGTCTTCTAAAGGATCGTAGATATAAATATTAGGAATAGGGTCTTCTTCGGGCCAGCCACCCGTAAATGCTCCCAGAATATAAACTAGTCCGTCAATGCTTACAGCCTGGGTATGATGCATTTCTAATGGAGGTTGTGCACCTTTTTTCCAGGTTTGATCTTCGGTGTTGTAAATATCTATAGGTTTATTGCCGCGGCCACCAATTAAAATAAAGCGTTTCCCGGCCTGTGCAAAAGCATTCTCATGTCTTTCCTGTGCAGCTCCATTGGCAGGAAGTTTTTTCCAGGATTGTGAGTTAAGGCTAATGGCAGAAAAACAGAAAAGGCTTAGCAGTAGGTATTTTTTTATCATAATAATGCTTTGAAGAATAAATATAAGGCTTCTAATAAAACTAAGCTTAGGTTTAACCTGGGCTTAACTGCCTTAATTCTTTGTTTGATTGATTTTGGAAGGCTTAATTTAGCTGGTTTTTTGGCTAACAGCCTAGACAAAGCATAAAATTTAATTTATAAAATTGAAGTTTCAATTCGGAATCGGAGCTAAAGCGCTTCTGAAAATAATTGACCTTAAGATATAAGGATAGGAAGGATTCTTTAATTAGTCCAAAGAATTTTTTGTAACCCAGGATTTCCAGCCAATAATGGCCATCTGTATCTTGCTGGCTTTTCTTAGGTCCAGTTCTTTTTTGGTATAATTTGGAAGGATCTTTTTATTGAGCTTAGATAGCGCTTTAAAGAATTTCTTTTTCATAATTGGTTGGTTTACTCGATCCTCGAGACTTAACTGACTGGATGCTCAACTCAAAAAATTAATTATTCTAAGCTGAATTCGTGAGCATCCCTGAAAGTTGTTATATCAAAGATATTGAAAATCAGTTAAAAGAAAAAGGCAGGTGTGAGCCTGCCTTAAATTCAAATTCAAATAAAAAATGAAATTATTCTTTGGTTTCTTTTTTGGTAGTAGCTTCTATAGCTCCATAATTAGCTTCTTTTCCATATTTTTCAATCGCGTTTGCACCTTTAAGCACTTTTATTCTTTCAATATTCTTGGGCTTGAGTTCTTTTAAACCTGCTTCATTTGACTTTTTACCATCAATAATTACTACTGGACCAACTTTTTCTTTCTCATTTAGGTATAAATTGATTTTTTCGGCAGGTTCTGTATTCCACTGAAAAGCATTGATGTCCTTTCCTATTCGAAAGCTAATCCTCTCTGGTTTTATAATTTCATAATCGCTTTTCTTTTCAAATGTTTGAAATCCAATCGAATGTGCTTTTGCTTTAATTACCTTTTTTTTGGAATCTTCTTTTTTAGATTTCTCCACAACTTTCGTAGTAATAATTACTGCGCCGTCTCGGGCTTCTTCGCCATACAGGGAAACAGCACTTTCACCTTTTAGAACGGTTACGCCTTCTATTAATTTGTTGTCTATAAGTTCTATAATTTCCTTTTTGCTTTTTTCGCCGTTTAAAATATAAATTGGGTTTCCTGGAATCTCATTAGTGTCTTGAGATGTAAGCTTGCTTTTTGGATTTTTCTTCTTTTTTATATTTTTTTCAACCCTGGCTTTAAGGGAAATTAAGCTTGGAGTTTGACCGTGCTTAATTTGTAAAAATTCCTTTTTTAAATTGCTATTTACCTTATCAATTCTTTTAAATTCTGCTTTTAGATCATCAAAAATACGGGCGTTGTTTGCAATAATAACTCCGTCTTTAGCTTCATTTCCAAATTTTTGGATGGCTTCCTCTTCAATACTAATGCTAATTCCACTTTCGGTAATATCCAGGTTTTTTCCGTCCAGTTCTTTACTGCTGTACTTTTTATTATTGATAATATAAAGAGGATTTTCTCCAAGTTTATTAAGAAGACTTCCGTTTGTAGAAATTGCATCTTTGCCCATAAGCGCGTTTACTTTTCTAAACCCGGTTTTACCTTCGTTCTTATAAAACTCAAAAGATTCTATTCCATCACTATTTGTTGCTGAAAAAACACCGGTTTCGTTGGTTTCGGTATTTAAAAAAGAGACTTTTATACCGGTAAGTAAGTCTTTGGAATATTCAATTTCTGAAAACTCCAGCTGTACATTGTACTTCTTAAAAAGTTTAGAAAACCTTTTAAAACTTTCCTTTTCTGAAAATTTTGTGATAACCGCTGAAATTTTTAAACCATCCTGATAATCAACATTACTCACAGGATAGTTGGTTTTGGTTTGTGCTTCGGTCTTTACATTAAAAGTTAGCATAAAGGCCAAAATTGCGGGAAAAACCAGGCTTATCTTCCAAAGACCCGGATTTTGAGTAGATTTTTTATTCAGCATAAGAATTCGTTTTTTGATAAATGATTGATAAAAATTATTGGTGAGCGCAGGTTTTAAATTTGCAATAGAAACTTTTACCAGCGCTTGCTGATACGACTTTTTTGCACCTGAAAGTGCCACGGTCTCCCTGTCGGCTATATATTCTAAATTTTGTTCTACGTTTTTCTTATACAACCAGCTCAATGGATTAAACCAAAGTAGGGCAGTAGTAAAGTTGGCAATAATTATATCTATAGAATGTTGTTGAGAAGCGTGAATTTTTTCGTGCTGTAAGATCATCTTAAGATCTTTTGCTGAATGCTCTGCGGGATTGTAAACGATAAACTTGAAAAATGAAAACGGACTTAAGGTCTTATCGGTTTTTATAAATTTATAATTCTCGTTCTTATAAACCCTACTCTTAGAAATAAGTTTAAAAACGCTGTATAGCTGGACTACAATTCGGCCTACCAGGAAAGTAGCGATCAAAGCATAAATTAGTCCGAGCCCTTCCCATACTCCAAAACTTGAAGATAAATCTGCCGAAATTTCCTGGGTAGTTACCGGGAATTGATTTACTGAACAATTGTTGGCTTCCACAACCACCTTTCGGGTAAAATAAATGGCCGGTAAAACTGCAGAAGCCAAAATACCGCCCAGTAAAAACTTACGATTGGCCTGGAAACTGGTATCTCTTTTAAGTAAAACAATATAGGCGAGGTAAAAAATACTTAGCAAGCCGGCACTTTTTAGGATATAGATTAGTAATGCTTCCATATCCTACTCTTTCTTTTCCTTTTCTATAATATCAAGGATCTCCCGGAGTTCGTCCGCGCTAATTTTTTCTTCTTTAGCAAAAAATGAAACCATACTTTTATAAGAATTATCAAAAAAACGTTTAGAGGTTAAACTCATAATATGTTTTCTATATTCTTCTTTAGAGATCACGGGATAATACTGGTGAGTATTGCCGTAAGCCTTGTGAGATACAAAACCTTTATCTTCTAAATGTCGTACAATGGTAGATACGGTATTGTAATGTAATTTCTGGTCTTTAATTTTAGGTAAGATCTCTTTTACAAAGGCTTTCTCTAATTGCCAGAGAATACGCATTACCTCTTCTTCTTTATTTGTTAATCGTTTCATCTTTCTATGTTTATTTCAAATATAACGAAATAAATAGTTTAACTACTAATTTAGTAGTTTATTTTTGATTTATGATGCTTTTAAGTTTAGCTGGCAGGATTATTTTATCTTCGCAAAAAAAAAATTAGATGAGTATTGCTTTTATTCTTACTGGGCTTGTTTTATTGGTAGTAGGGGGAGAATTTTTGGTTAGAGCTTCAGTGGCTTTATCTTTTAAATTAAACGTTTCCCGAATGGTAATTGGGTTAACCATAGTTTCTTTTGCTACTTCGGCCCCTGAACTTCTAGTGAGTCTACAGGCTGCCCTGAGGGGTTTTTCTGATATTTCCCTTGGAAATGTAATAGGGTCTAATATCGCCAATTTAGGTTTGGTGCTGGGTATTACCGCAATAATTTCGTCTATAGCGGTAGACAGAGAATTCTACCGATTTAACTGGCCGGCAATGATGATATTTTCCATTGCACTCTATTATTTTTTAAGTACCGGTGGAAATATTTCTCGTTTAGAAGGTGTTATATTATTTGTTGGACTAATC
>VMHT01048646.1_pt1 | contig 15586 bp, 21 predicted proteins | sample 4693611 | NCBI WGS metagenome assembly VMHT01 (sample SAMN12280063, study PRJNA550983) | marine metagenome | isolation source: seawater sampled from same location over 5 years 0.02-0.2 micron viral filtrate | place: USA: collected off the coast of southern California halfway between the port... ... | reverse complement strand
TCACATAAAAGATCAAGCAAAAGCCTATCAAGATTTAATTTATAAAGTGTGTTTGATTTACTTGAATAATGCTATAAAATCATATAAGGCATCTTTAATTCAAGAATTGATACAAGGAGATTCCGAGGATTTAGCAAAAATAATAAAAGGTATTTGAAATGGCAATAACATCAACATTAACTACCAGCTTCAAGAAAGAACTTCTTACAGCTACTCATAATTTTGCCACTAACGGCAATGCTTTTAAGTTAGCTCTATATACAAGTTCAGCTACATTAGGTGCAGCAACAACTGCATTTACAACAACCGGGCAAGCAAGTGGTACTAACTATACTTCAGGCGGAGCTGCTTTAACTAAAGTAGCACCAACAAGTGCTGGAACTACAGGGTTTACAGACTTTGCAGATTTAACTTTTGGTACAGCAACTATTACTGCTAGAGGTTGTATGATTTATAACGACACTAATAGTGATAAATCAGTAGCTACAATTGATTTTGGTGGAGATAAAACTTCTACCGCAGGAGACTTTACAATTGTATTTCCAGCAGCAGCAGCATCTACAGCGATTATTAGAATCGCTTAAAGAGGCCTTAAATGGCTAACATTACAGGTTGGGGTCGTGGAACCTGGGGTTCAAATACTTGGGGTGAGCCTAACCCTGTAACGCTTACAGCACCGGGCGCAGCTACATCTGCTTTAGGTACTGTAACTCTTAAATGTGATAACAATATTATTGTTTCAGGCCAATTAGGTACTGGAGCAGTAGGTACGCCTACTTTTGATTGTGAAGCCAACGTAAGCCCTACAGGACAATCAGGTACTAGCGCATTAGGGTCTATAACAGTAGATGCTGAAGCCAATGTCACACCATCTGGCCAATCAAGTACAAGTTCTTTAGGCACGCCTTCTATAGATGCAGAGGCTAATGTAACGCCTACTGGACAAGTTGGGACTACAGGTGCTCCTCAAGCTGGAGTAAATGCTCAAGCAATAGCAAGCGTACCGGGTGTCGTAGGTAGTGTAGGAAGTTTATCAGTTGATGTAGATGGTGAGGCAAATGTTCCTGTATCTGGCGTTAGCGCAACAGGATCTGTTGGTTCTGTAACTATACATCACAATGCTAGATTTGATGTAGATGGTGTCTCTGCAACAGGATCTGTAGGATCACCTACAGTTGTAGCAAAAGCTAATATATCAGTAATTGGAGTTTCAGCTACAGGTGAATTAGGAAATCCTTTTGTTTGGAGCCTTATAGATGAAACACAAACACCAAATTACAGCGATATTACAGATACACAAACATCTAGTTTTACAACCATAGATCAAACTCAAACTCCCGGCTGGGAAGATGTTGCTTAACTATGCAGAAGAAAGGTAATATAATCAATTGAACGGAGAACAATAAATGGCAAGCACATACGTAAACGATCTTAGACTCAACGAAATGGCGACAGGTGATGCGTCAGGAACTTGGGGAGATACAACAAATACCAATCTTGAGTTGATTGGTGAAGCCTTAGGCTTTGGAACAGAAGGCATAACAACCAACGCAGATACTCATACATCTACAGTAGCAGATGGAGCTACAGATCCAGTAAGGGCGATGTATGTTAAATATACAGGCACATTAGATTCAGCTTGTACGATTACGATTGCACCTAACACAATCAATAGGATGCAATTTATAGAGAACGGAACAAGCGGTTCTCAAAACATAATAATTTCACAAGGTTCTGGAGCTAACGTAACTATACCTCCAGGAGATACTAAAGCAGTTTACCTAGATGGTGCTGGTTCAGGAGCTGCGGTAGTAGATGCTTTCGCTAGTCTTTCTGTAGTAGACCTAGACGTAGATGGAACTGCAAACCTTGATGTTGTAGACGTAGATGGTACTGTCAACTTTGCAGCTGATGTAACATTTGCGGATGGTGCTGATTTAATTACTGCATCTGCTGGTACTTCTAATACTCGCATAGGTGTCAACGCTGGTAACAGTATTGCATCTGGCGGTAATTACAACGTGGTTATAGGAGACGAAGCTGGAACTGCCTTAACGACAGGCGATAATAACGTGGCGATTGGCTTTGAGGCTCTAAGTACCGAAGACGCAGACGGAAATAATGTCGCCGTAGGTTATCAATCCCTCAAAGCAGCAAATGTAGGAGGAACTGGAAATCATGTAAGTGTCGGTTATCAAGCTGGCTTGGCTTCAACGACAGCCACGCAAAATACCCTAGTAGGCTCATTAGCTGGAACTGCTTTAACAGAGGGCAGTCAAAACATAGCCATAGGATATGCGGCTTTAGATGCAGACACTTTAGGAGGCAGAAGTGTTGCTATCGGAAGACTTGCGTTAAGCGCACAAAATCAAACTACCTCAGTAAGCACATACAATATAGCTATCGGATATAATGTTGGTGATTCAATAACTACGGGGGTAAGTAACGTCCTTATAGGCGGACTCACGGGTGATTCACTTACTGACGCAGATTTTAACGTAGCAATAGGAAGAAGTGCTTTAAGTGCAGATACTTTAGGAAGCAAAACAACAGCACTTGGATATCAAGCTTTGGCTGTTCAAAACTTTACAACTGCTACTGATTCTTTTAACACAGCAGTAGGATATAACGCTGGTGCTTCAGCAACCACAGGTACAATTAACACTCTCGTGGGGGCAGCAGCGGGATTAGACCTTACAAGTGGAAATTCAAATACTGTTGTTGGTTATAATGCCCTTGCTAATGAAACACAAGGCGATAGAAACGTAGCGATAGGAGTAGAATCATTAACAATTCAAAACAACACAACAAACACAGATGCTTATAATACAGCAGTAGGCTATTATTCAGGAAGAGGCATCACTACAGGCGTTCAAAACACCATTATTGGTGGTCTAGCTGGTGATGCTCTAACTACAGGAAATAGCAACGTATCTGTTGGTTATAACAGTTTAAGCACTAATACGGCATCGCATAGGAATACAGCAATAGGCGAAAACGCTTTAGCTACATTTAATGTCACTACTTCAACAGATACTTACAATACAGCAGTTGGTTATAGTGCTGGTGTAGACATAACTACAGGGATTAACAATACACTTATTGGTGGACTTGCGGGTGATGCTTTAACTACACCTAACAACAATGTTGCTGTAGGTAGTGAGGCGTTAACAGCAGACACCCTTGGTACAACTTCAGTTGCAATCGGCAGATCAACTCTTAAAACTCAAAACTTTACCACTTCTACTAGCACATATAACACAGCTGTAGGCTATACAGCTGGTCTGTCAATCACCACAGGAATTCAAAACACTCTTATTGGTGGTTTAGCTGGTGATGCGTTAACAGATGCAGATTATAATGTGGCACTAGGTACATCAGCTTTAGGCGCAGAAACTTTAGGCTCAAGAAACACCGCCCTTGGTAGAGCTGCTTTAGGCAGTCAAAACTTTACTACTGCTACAGATTCATACAACACCGCCGTTGGTTTTAATGCTGGTAATATAGTCACCACAGGAGTCCGCAACACCCTCATCGGTGGGAAGGTAGGTGATGCTCTGACAAGTGGTAATAACAATACCGCTTTGGGGTTCAATGCTTTAACCACTGATACGCTAGGCGATAGAAATGTTGCTATTGGTAGTCAAGCTTTACAAACTCAAAATTTTACAACAACTACAGATTCTTATAACACAGCTGTTGGGTTCAACGCAGGAGGCGTAGTAACCACAGGAATTCAAAACACTCTTATTGGAGGACTTGCTGGAGATGCTCTTCAAGCAGCGGCAGACAATGTTGCAGTAGGTTTTGAAGCATTAACTACTGAAACTGGCGGTCAAAATAACGTAGCAATTGGGCCACGCGCTTTAAAGGCTCAAGTTAATTCTTCTGGCAATATTTACAATACCGCAGTAGGGTCAAGTGCAGGCACCGCAGTCACCACGGGCAATTTAAATACCCTTGTAGGGGGACTAGCTGGTGATTCTTTAACTGATGCAGATCGTAACACGGCTGTTGGTGTTTCTGCTCTTGGCAACGATACATTAGGTAGTAAATCAACAGCCATTGGTGTTGCTGCTTTATTTGAACAAAACTTTACTACTGCTACAGATGCTTATAATACCGCAGTCGGTTATGATGCTGGTACTAACGTAACCACGGGCATAAAAAACACATTCGTGGGTGGTCTTGCAGGTGATGCGATTACTACGGGCGAAGAAAATACTATAATAGGGTATAACGCTCGCGTGGGTGCGGTTGGCAACGACAGATGTAATGTCATAGGGGCTGAAGTTTCTGGTGCTAGTGATTATACAACTTTAGGGTATAGCACTAGTGAAATTAGAGCAGCACACGGCACAGCAACATGGGCAGCAGTATCTGACGAACGCTACAAGAAAGACATTGTGGATTCTACAGCAGGTCTAAGTTTTATCAATGCTTTACAGCCTCGCACCTTTAAGTACAAGACCCTTGGCGAACTACCTGAAACCTTTAATGCCTATAAAGCTGGCTCAACCGAAGTTTTTAAAAACTCTAACACCAACCATGGATTTATAGCTCAAGAAGTTAAAGCAGCTATTGATGCTGATAACAGTATTAAAGATGGTTTTAAACTTTGGGATGACAGAGAAGATGGTTCGCAAGAAGTAGCAGAAGCAGCATTAATACCAATGCTTGTAAAGGCAATCCAAGAACAACAAACTTTAATTGAGTCACTTACGGCTCGTATAACAACCTTAGAAGGGTAGGAGTAAAATATGGCTAGAACAGCTGATGAAAAAAACGAAATGTATAACACAATGGTCGGTATGATAACTGTTGTTGATAATACATTAGACGATAGCAATGAGTATGCAAACGATTTAACCAATGTTGAAAAACAAGAAAAAGTTTTACGCACTAGTGGTTATTTAGAGTATGGATTGGAATTTGCTGATTATGGTTCTAAGAGCCTGACTGCAATCGAAGCAGCAGTTACAAAAGCAAAAGCATACACACCATAAATCTATGCAAGAACAAGAGGTAAAAATTCTGCCTTTACCAGCGGTTTATATTATGGAAACCACCATGCCTGAAAGTATGGTTGATTCTGTAAACGACTATATTGATGAATATAGAAAAAAAGAAGATCGCGAATCATTAGCACCTACGTTGGTAGGGCAAATAGATAAAGGTGAACAATTACTACTAGACCATACTGATAAGAGACTAGCTGAATATACTCAGTTTATTAGCAATCTAGGTGTTGAATACATAAACCATTATGGTAAATCTGGTAATAAAGTAAGTGGACCAAAACAAGTAGAAACAGATCAAACTTGGTCAGTACACAGTTATGATGGAGACTATAACCCTATACACGATCATGGCACTAAAACTGTTATGGGTATTTCTACTACTGCTTGGACTAAAGTACCAGAACAAATAGGCAGAACTAACGCTACCTCACCAACGTATTCTTTGTATAACGAAAGTGGTCACGCAGATGGCTGTATTATGTTTTCGTATGGACAAACATCATCCCTAGACTCTGAAAGACTAAAACCATCACAATTAATCACAGTAACCCCAGAAGTAGGAAAACTATTAGTATTCCCTTCTTGGTTACAACATATGGTCTTTCCCTTCAAAGGCGAAGGCGAAAGACGAACTATCGCATCCAACTTAAATTGTTGGGATGTGCAACAACCATCACCAGAGGAGGTGCAATAATGTCCGAAGAAGCCGTAATATTTATAGATGATAAAGAAGTAAAAGTATCAGAGTTGTCAGATCAACAAAAATACTTACACTCGCAATTACTAGATTTAAGAAACAAAGAAGCTAGTCTTAAGTTTCAACTAGACCAAGTAGCTGCTAGTATGTCAGTTTTTCAAAACGCTTTTGTTGAAGCTTCAAAAGAAGTAGCAGACGAAGTTCTAAAAGAAGAAGGAGAAGAAGATGGAAATGATAGTTAACGCATTATCCTGGATAACAATAGTAGTAACAGTTGCAAGCTTAATAGCTGCGAGCACTCCGACTCCGAAGGATGACGTATGGATTGGTAAGCTATATAAGTTTTTAGATCTACTGGCTTTAAATATTGGTAAGGCCAAGGAGAAGTAATGAATTGGTTAAAAAAAATGTGGCAAAACGTCAGAGGCGTTGAAGAAAAAACTGTTAGAGCCAGAACAGAAGACGGTAAGTTTGTTGCAGATGACAAGTCTACCCCGGACGTTAACGAGGCCTACACTACTGTAGAGGTAGAAAAAGAATAATGTCCTCATCTCAAGACGCACTACATAGAATAGAAATGCACGAAAAAGAATGTGCTATACGCTATCAAAATATAGAAAAGCGTCTAGATGAAGGATCTGAAAAGTTTAAGAAATTAGAGAATATGCTCTGGGGTGTTTATCCATTTATGGTAGGAGCTATAGTCTTAACAAAGTTTTTATAGATGGAAGAAGAAATCAAAACTGAACCAGCTATAAAAAAGAAGCTAGAACTAGACATAGAAGTTTCACCCAACTATCTATCAATCAACCCGTTTCAAAAATGGGTACATCTAGCTAAAACCGTAGACGCTTGGCGAATATTCCCTAGAGCGTTTGTCAGCGTCTACATCTTACTACTATATAAAGTAGTCACTTGGTTTATGACCATACCTGAACCTAACCTAGAACAATCAGCTTTAGTGTCTGTAGTTGTAGGTGCAATGGCAGCTGTATTTGGTATATACGCTGGTACATCAGGACAAAGCAAAAAGTTTAAAGGCGAGGATTAATCTTGGAAGCGTTCAATCTGATCGCTGAATTAGGTCTACCCATAGCCGGGGCTTTAATTATGGCCTACTTTATATTCTTGGTTATGAAACAGCTAATGGATGGTTTGATTAGCGAAATTAAAACTGTACAAGGAATTACCAAAATGCTCATCACTAGAGCTTCTATTATGAATAATGATATGATTCGTATAGACACAAGTGTTTCTAGTGCTTTAAACCTACCTCCTGACCTGGACAGAATAGCTAGAGCTGAGAACTTTGTAGAGGATGGCAAGATAGATGCCAGAAGAGATTAATGGATATAGTACAGATAGTAGCTGAATTTGGATTCCCGGTAGTCATGGTATTTGGACTAGGTTACTTTGTTTACTTTGTATGGCAAACCATTACCAACAAAATAGATCCTGCCGTTCAAGAAATGAAAGGGACTATTATAAGACTGACAGATCAATTACGTTTGTTAGACCAAGACATGATTCGTCTACAACAAAAAGTAAATACGGTTATTGAGGTTAAGGAGCAAGATGAAAAATCAAAAAAGACCTGATGAAGTATTACTGATAGCTTCCATGATAATTGTCATGTTTGTTGTTTTGTCTGTACAAGCTGATGAAATGACACACAAGTTTAAGAATCCAAGCTTTTCAGGTGTTGGCACATCTAGTCACTATCTAACTATAGAGAATCAAGAGTTCAATAGAAAAGAAGCCATACGTGAGGAAATACAGGCTTATGTAGAGGAACTAGAAAGAGAAGCTGACAACACTACGTTAGCTAGATTTATACGTAACCTAGAGAGTAGAATATACGCACAACTAAGCAGACAGTTAGTTGATAGTTTATTTGGTGAGACTGCATCTGATTTTGGTATTCTAGAATTAGAAGGTAACACTATAGAATATAGAGTAGAAGACGATAAAGTAACATTAATAATTACAGATGAAGAAGGAAACACAACAGAAATTACTGTACCTCTTGGTTCCTTTACTTTCTAGCTGTGCTTTAATTGTAGACCCTTTAGATAATGGGCTACCGCCCATAAGAAGTATTGATTCAGCAGAGGTTGGTATCTTGTTAACCAAACTATCAGAAGCACCTGTACCTATACGCAAGCCTGTAGTGGCTGTATATCCTAACTCTTTTAAAGATGATACAGGTCAACGTAGATCTAACAGTCAGTACGCTAGTTTTAGTACAGCTATCACGCAAGCCCCGGACGCTTACTTAATTAGAGCATTACAACACTCTAATGTATTTGATGTAGTAGAACGTAAAGGTTTAGATAACCTCACTAAAGAAAGACAAATCATACGTACAACACGTGAATCGTTTGATGAAAAACAAAAGGTCAAACCGTTATTATTTGCAGGTTTGTTAATGGAGGGAGGTGTCGTAGGTTATGAAACCAATATTAAATCAGGTGGTGCCGGTGCAAGATACCTTGGAATCGGTGCATCAAAAGAATATAGACAAGATTCTGTAACCATATCTCTACGCACAGTATCTGTTAGTACAGGCAAAATATTGTTTGAAGTACTAGTAACCAAGTCAATTCTTAGCGCATCTGTATCAAATGACATATTTAGGTTTTATGCCAACAACACTGAATTAGTTGAAATTGAGAGCGGTATAGTAGAAAATGAGTCTGTAAACATTGCTTTACAGATGGCAATAGAGACAGCAGTGTTACAAACAATAGAGGAGGGTTATAAAGAGGGCTATTGGAAACAAAGAAAGGTAGAAGAATGAAAAAACTCTTAATAATATTATTCATGTCCCTCCCTCTGGTCGGTGCTGACAATGAAATATTTATAGACCAGTCCGGGGCTACATCTAACTTAGATATAGAACAAGTTGGAGGTAGTGGCAACATCATCGGTGGTGCTGATGCTTCAGCTGGTTCTATGACTGCATTAGATATTGATGGCGGAACTATGACTTTGGATATACTGCAAAAGGGCTCTACAAATAAATTTTTAGGAGACATCTGGGCAGATACCTACACAGGTTACTTTTCATTTATAGGGGATACCAATACATTTAACATGTCCACCGATGAGACCAACGCTACGGGTGCTGATGGTTCTAATGTAAATGTACAAGTGACAGGCAACACAAACACCATGACTTTGAATCATGCTATGACTGCACTAGCAGCAAACTTAGATTTAGATTGGACTATACAAGGTGATACCAACAATATTACCGCATCTATAGATGTTGATGGTGCAACTAACTATATGAATATAGATGGTGATGATAATGTTGTTACCTATGATGGCGATGGCTACGCTGGTGGCTACTTTCATCTTACGCATACAGGGGGATCAAGAACATTTAACATAGATCAGGAATCTACATCTGATAATGACTGGCTTAAAATTACATCTGATGGCTCTAGCGGTACTGTCTGTGTTACTCAGTCAGACGCAACTACTTCATTCGTCTGTTGAGATAGGCTCTATTTCAGAAGTTAGAGGTAACGCACAAGTTCTAAGAGACAAAGCTTACGGAGCTGAACTCAAGTTCAATATCCAACAAATGGATGATGTCCGTACAGAAGCGGGCAGAGTTGCTATAACCTTTGAAGATAGCTCTACAGTCAAACTTACTGAACACTCTAAGCTGGTTATAGATGAATACATCTATGATCCAGATCCTTCTAAATCAAAGATGGCTTTAAAGTTTGCTAGTGGCACAGCGCGATTTATTACAGGTAAATTTAATAACAAAAGCAATATATCTATCAAGACTCCTACTGCTGACATTGCGATTCGTGGTACAGATTTTACATGCACAGTAGATGAACTTGGAAGATCCCTTGTAATTCTGTTGCCAGATGAGAATGGTATCTCTAGTGGTGAGATCCTGGTGTCTACAGCTATGGGCAGTGTGACGTTGAACAAACCCTACCAAGCAACCACTGTATCTGTATACGAAAACAATCCTACTAAACCTGTTACCCTAGATATATCTTTAGATCTAATTGATAACATGTTGATTGTTAATCCTCCAGAGGAAACAGAACAACAAGCAGAAGAGACTCAAACAAGAACAACAGTAGATTACTTAGACTTTAATGACTTGGACATAGACTTTCTTAACGAAGACTTTCTTGATGCAGAAGCAGAGCTAGAGTTTACTGAACTAGATATTAACTACTTAGATGTAAACTTCTTAGAAGACTTGCTTAACGTACTAGATGCATTAGCTATATCTAAAGAAGACGATGCACTTAAACAAGGTGGCGTAGGTATACGTATTGTTGGAACAGAGATAGGCCAAGACAAAGACACGCAGATAACCACTATAGTATCCGGGCAAAACATTAGTTTAAATAGAACAGTCAATCAAAGTGCTAGATTAAACTTAAATGGTTCTAATAGTTATACTATTATATTGATACAAGATGGCGTATCTAACACTGTTAAAATTAATGGTGGATCTTCAACAACGATTACAATTAAACAAGGATCAGGATGAAAAAACTTATACCACTATCACTGATACTTATATTAGTCTTGCCATTTATCTATCAAACTACCCCACTTGAGGTGTTAAAACTTAAAACTTTTGATGCTTTAGTTAAAGATCAACAATCTTCTGAATATTTTACTGTACTTAATATCACTGAGAATGATATAACTAAAGAAGGTGGCTACCCTCTGAGTAGACAAAGACTCGCTGAAATACAAATAGAGTTATTAGAAAGAGGAGCAATTGGCGTTGGATGGGTGGTTGCCTTCCCACAACCTGACCGCTTTGGCGGTGATAAACAATTTGCTGAATCACTATCTTATGCACCTAGCGTTCTTGCCATGTTTGAAAATGACAATGGCGATTATCCTCCAACAACCGGGACAGTCATTCTGGGACCAGAAGACACAGGTGGCATAAACGCACAGGGCGTTATACAGAACATAGACATACTTAAACAGAACGCTAATCAAGGTATTGCAGTAGCTAGACCAGATGTTGATAATCTTATACGTAGATTGCCTTTGTTATTAAGAACACCAGATGGGTGGGTTCCAGCTTTTAGTACAGAAGTTTTAAAGATCCTGGCTGGTGCAGATACTTACATTATAAATACAAATGATAATGGTATAGAAGAGATATCAGTTAGAGGAATACCTCCAGCTAAAACTGACAATCTAGGCAGAAAATGGATTTCATGGGTTGTTCCACGTGAAACGTCTTTAGAAGAAATGAATGTAGCAAATACTTTTGTTTTTGTTGGCTTCACAGCCAAAGGCATTATGCCTCAATTAGCAACTCCAGTTGGGCTACTAGAACCACACAAGATACAAGCAGCTTTGGCAGAGAGCATACTGATACAAGATAGCCCCTACATACCAGATTATGCGTTGGCGGTAGAAGCAGTGATATTAGTTGGATCTATATTCGTTATGTGGATGTTATTAAATCTTTTAGGCATTACGTGGGGATTAATGTCTGGATTAACATTAATGATTGCTACGCTTGGTTATGGGTATTGGACTATACAACAGGGCATTCTTATAGACGTAACTTGGACTTTAATTTCACAGTTTATAACTGCAGCTGTTGCTTTCTATTTAAGATTTAGAGAACAGTACAAGCTAAGACAACAGATTAAAAAACAATTTGAGCATTACTTAGATCCTAGACAAGTTAAACAACTACAAAAGAATCCAGATCTGTTAAAACTAGGTGGAGAAAAACGTTATGCTACTTTTTTATTTACAGATGTTAGAGGCTTTACATCTATGTCTGAGAGATTAGAACCAGAAGAGGTCACATATATAATGAACAAAGCTTTAACTGCACAACAGAAAGCAGTACAGAAGCATGGCGGTATGGTGGATAAATACATTGGTGATGCAATGATGGCTATATTCAATGCACCTTTAGATTTAGATTATCACGAAAACAAAGCTATAGATTGTGCTTTAGACATACAGAAAAATATGGAAGATCTAAATATAGAGATGGCAGAAAAAGATTTACCACCTGTAGCTATTGGTATTGGAATCAATACAGGGTACGCAGTTATAGGGAATATGGGCAGCGAATCACGATTTGATTACACAGCCATAGGTGATGCCGTTAATACCGGGGCGCGTCTTGAAAGCGGAACTAAAGAAGCTGGCGTTGATCTGTTGATTGGCTACAACACTGCCATTAAAAGCGATTATAGGTTAAGATTATTAGAGCCTTTGAAGGTTAAAGGTAAAGATAAACCATTGGAAATATATACATGGGAATGAAACTATCATTAATACTAGGTGGCCTGTTGCTTCTAACAATAGCAGGATCAGGTTGGTATATAAATTATTTAAACGATCAGATCAGCATACTTAAAGGTAATCAGATTGTTTTAGAGACACAGATACAAGAACAAAACGAATCTATTGAACGTTATCTAGAGCAACAAAAAAACCAACAAGTTCAACTCAATCAACTAGAAGCTGAAAAACAAGAAGCAATGAAAGACGTAAACAGACTGCGTAAGACGTTTGCTAATCATGACTTAGATCAATTAGCTTTAGCAAAGCCCGGACTTATGCAAAGTAAAATTAACAAAGCATCAGCAAGAGTAATGACAACTTTAGAAGAATTAACCAACCCAAATCAATTTGATGAAAAACCTATTACTAATTAGCCTGTCTATATTTATGGCAAGTTGTTCAATGATGCAATCAGTTAAGCCTGTAGAAGTTAGAAAGATTGCAGAAAGACCACCCATGTATCATCCACCATTACCTTATCCAATGAGTTTATCTGAAGTAGATTGGGAGATCATGACACCAGAACTAATGGAACAATATCTTCAAAATCTAGAGAACGGAGATGCACCTAGACGTGCATACTATTCTTTATCAAGTAAAGAGTATGAAAACTTAAGCATGGACATGGCGGAAATTACTCGTTGGTCTAAAGATATTTTATCAATTATCAAGTATTATAGAGAATACGACAAACCAAAGGGGGAACCTAATGAGTAAATCACCAGACGAATTTGTATACAGAGCTACGTTAGATAGAATCGTAGACGGAGATACCTTTGACTGCATTTTAGATCTTGGTTTTGATGTAAAATTACACAAGCAAAGAGTAAGGCTTGCTGGTATTGATACACCTGAAAGTCGTACTAGAAATCTAGCAGAAAAAGCATTAGGTCTAAAGGCTAAAGAAAGACTTCAAGAACTTTGTACTGGTCAATTTAAAGTAAAATCATTAGGTAAAGGTAAGTATGGAAGGATTCTGGGAATACCGTACACTGAAGACGGTGAAGATATTTGTGCAAAACTTATTGAAGAAGGCCATGCAGTGGAGTATTGGGGTGGGACAAAAGTTAAAGTTTGGGGATAAGATGAACATATCACAAGAGGGTATAGCTTTAATTAAAAAGTTTGAAGGATGTAAACTTGAGGCTTACCAAGACTCAGTAGGAATTTGGACAATTGCATACGGCACTATTAAAGGCGTTAAAGAAGGCGATAAAATAAACCAAGACGAAGCAGAGCATTTATTACAAGAAGAACTGCCTGAATACGAAGGCTATATAAATGATATGGTTAAAGTACCTTTAGAACAAAATCAATTTGATGCTCTGTGTTCTTGGGTTTACAATTTGGGACCAACTAATTTAAAAGAATCCACGATGTTAAAAGTATTAAACGAAGAGAAATACGCAGAAGTACCACAACAGATTAAACGTTGGAACAAGGCTGGAGGAAAAGTACTTGATGGTTTAATACGTAGAAGAGAAGCAGAAGCTTTGTTATTTGAAGGAAAAGAATGGCTGTAACTAAACTAATATTTAATCCGGGGATTAATAAAGAATCTACTGATCTTATGGATAAAGGCGGATGGGCAGATGGTAACTTAGTTAGATTCAGAAAAGGCTTACCAGAAAAGATTGGCGGTTGGAATAAATCAACAACCGAAAACTATGAAGGTACAGGTCGTGCACTAACAGCATGGGTTGCTCTTGATGGTACAAGGTATTTAGGTTTAGGTACTACCTTTAAATATTATGTTACAACCGGTGATGTTCTTAATGACGTAACTCCAATCCGTGTAACAACTGGCAGTAATGAAATATCTTTTTCTGCAACTAATGGATCTTCTACTTTAACAGTAACAGACAATAGTCATGGTGCTGCTGCAAATGACTTTGTTACTTATAGTGGATGTGCAACATTAGGAGGTTTAATAACAGCTAATGTATTAAATCAAGAATATCAAATTGTTACAGTTACAGGCGTTAATACTTATACGATTACAGCTAAAGATACTTCTGGTGCAACAGTAACGGCTAACTCTAGCGATAGCGGTAACGGTCAAGGGACAGTTATTGGTGCATATCAAATTAATGTAGGTTTAGATGTATACGTACAATCAACTGGTTGGGGTGCTGGAACTTGGGGTGCTGGAACATTTGGATCATCAAGTGCAATATCAGAATCAGGACAATTAAGACTTTGGTCTCACGATGCTTTTGGAGAAGATCTAATCATTAATCCTAGAGCCGGTAGCGTTTATTATTGGGATGAATCATCAGGCACAAGTGCTAGAGCAGTAGACATTACAACTTTATCTGGAGCAAATTTATCTCCAACCAAAGGTCTTCAAACCATTGTTAGTGATATTGATCGTCACGTTATTGTATTGGGTGCAGATCCAATTGTAGGTAGTGCTAGATCTGGTGCTATAGATCCTCTATTAATAGCATTTTCTTCTCAAGAAAGTATTACAGAATGGGAGCCTACTTCTACAAACACAGCTGGATCATTAAGATTATCATCTGGATCTCAAATTATTGGTGGGTTAAGAGCAAGACAAGAAATATTAATATGGACTGATACTGCTTTATATAGCATGCAATTTGTTGGTGCTCCTTTTACTTTTGGAGTTAATTTAATTAACGAAAACGTTGGTCTTATATCTCCGAATGGATTTGTTAATGCACCTGATGCTGTGTATTGGATGGCTAGAGATGGTTTCTATACATACACCGGATCAGTGCAAAGATTAGAATGTTCTGTTTTAAATTATGTCCTCGATGATTTTAATTCAAGTCAATCTTTTAAAGTAACAGCATTTACAAACAAAGAGTTTAATGAAGTAGGTTGGTTCTATCCATCTTCTTCTAGTACAGAAATAGATAGATATGTTGCATATAACTATTTAGAAGGTGCATGGAGTATTGGAGAACTGTCACGTACAGCCTGGTTAGACGATGGTATATTTCAAAAACCTAGAGCAACCGGTAAAGATAGTTCTGTTAATTACATCTACATTCATGAAGATAGTGATGATGCAGACGGCCTACCAATGGACAATGTCTTTATAGAGTCTGGTGATATTGATATTGATGATGGAGAAAAGTTTGGCTTCGTAAAGAAAATTATTCCAGATGTTAAATTTATTGGAAACAATTCTAGTACTGGTCAAATAAACTTTGTGCTAAAAACAAGAAACTTTCCGGGAGATACTTTAACTACTAACTCTACTAATAATGTAACAAGTAGCACACAACAAAACTATGTTAGGGCTAGATCTAGACAAATGGTGTTTAGGGCTCAGTCAGATGATGATGCAGCCACAGGAGTAAGAACTGGTTTCAAATGGAGACTTGGAGCAAACAGATTTGAAATTAGACCTGATGGAAAAAGATAATGGCAAGGCTTTTAGAAAGTAGATTACCATTAGCCTTAAACAATGTTGATTCAACAACGTTCAATCGTCTAGTTAGAATACTAGAAATTAACTTAGGACAGTTCGATCCTAACTCAACACCACAGTTTAATGATTCTGAGATTACTACTT
>VMHT01048147.1_pt1 | contig 15586 bp, 16 predicted proteins | sample 4693611 | NCBI WGS metagenome assembly VMHT01 (sample SAMN12280063, study PRJNA550983) | marine metagenome | isolation source: seawater sampled from same location over 5 years 0.02-0.2 micron viral filtrate | place: USA: collected off the coast of southern California halfway between the port... ... | reverse complement strand
ATGCGCGCGGTAGCCGCGGCGGCCCGTACGCTGGATAATTTAAACCTGAAACAGATCAGGCTGACTGGAGACTGGTCGTTTGACCAGCAGTGGACTTTTGCCATGAGCTACACCCGGGCGCGCTCACCCGGCAGCATTACCTGGGCGGACACCGACGACAAAACCCGTCTGGAAAACCACTATGCGGCGATGTGCTTTACCCGTCAGCTGGTGAACGATACGCCCGAAGATTTAAGCCCGGAAAATCTGGCATCGCGGGCGGCTGACTGGCTTAAAGAGCTGGGTGGCGACAAAGTTAATGTGTCTATGACCACCGGTGAAGCGTTAAAAGACGCAGGCTGGATGGGCATTTACAATGTCGGGCGTGGCAGTGAGCGTCCCCCGGTATTACTGGAAGTTGACTACAACCCTACAGGCGACCCGCAAGCACCGGTAGATGCGGTACTGGTGGGTAAAGGGATCACCTTTGATAGTGGCGGTTACTCCATTAAATCCAGCGAAGGTATGTTGGATATGAAATGCGATATGGGCGGGGCGGCCACAGTGACTGGTGCGCTGGGTCTGGCCATCACCTCCGGGCTGAAAAAGCGGGTCACGTTGCTGCTCTGCTGCGCCGAGAACTTGATCAGCGGTCATGCGTACAAGCTCGGCGATGTTATTACCTATAAAAACGGCGTAACCGTGGAAGTGGTAAATACCGATGCTGAAGGGCGCCTGGTTCTGGCGGATGGCCTGTTACGTGCCGGCGAACTGAATACCCCCCTAATCATTGATGCGGCCACCCTGACCGGTGCGGCTATGGTCGCTTTAGGTAAAGACTATCATGGGGTCTTCAGCATGGATGAGGAAGCCCGTAACAAAATGCTGGACTCGGCCCGGGCCGAAAATGAAAAATTCTGGCCACTGCCGCTCGAGCAATTCCACAAAAACCGTTGCCCGAGTGCCTTTGCTGATACAGCCAACAGTGTGGCACAAAAAGGCGGCGGCGGAGGCGGAGCCTCAAACGCTGCAGGCTTTCTTGCTCGGTTTGTAAACCCTGAAGGCAAAGGCTGGGTACACCTTGATTTGGCGGCGGCCTATCAGGGCGGCGCGACTGCCGAGCTGCCTGTAGGAGCCACGGCGAAGGGGATCCGGTCAATCGCCCGAATGATTCAGGATTTCTAAACAAAAGCAGTCGTATTGAAGCGCGGTACTGACCGCGCTTTTTTATATCCCGCCCAAACGCTCTGCCAGTTGTTTGTATTTTTCCACCGCACTTTTGTCGAACAAAGGCTCCCCTTCTTCGGTGGTTTGAGTAGCAGAGAGTAAGCTCTCCCGTTCCAGTCGTTGTACCCGAGTCTCCTGAATATTCAAAAACTCCGCTACTTCTTTTACATTCATCAACGGCATAAAAAGTGATCCCTGTTTTGGTGATAGTAAAAGTAAAGCGTAAATGCGACAATTTACTAGTCTAATTAAAAAAATTTATGGCCGGTGGGTTGCTTAGTACAGGTTGCTTACCACGGCCGTTAATGCAGCACATACAACAGAGGATATGCGTTCATGGATACCTGGTCGGCGGCGATTATGCTTTTTCTTATCATGGACCCGTTGGGCAATCTGCCAATATTCATGTCCGTCCTGAAATCCATTGAACCTAAGCGTCGACGTATTATTCTGATCCGCGAACTGCTGTTAGCCCTGGTGATTTTGTTCGTCTTTCTATTCAGTGGCCAGGCTGTACTGGATTTTCTTAATGTGCGCCAGGAAAGTGTCAGTATTGCCGGGGGCATCATTTTATTTCTGATTGCGGTGAAGATGATTTTTCCGCAGTCGGGTAACCCGCTGGGGCTGGCAGTGGGAGAAGAACCGTTTCTGGTGCCGCTGGCCATCCCGCTTATCGCCGGCCCTTCTACGCTGGCGGCGCTGATTTTATTATCTAATCAGAATCCGGATCGGATGGTCGACTGGTCTTTAGCACTCGGCGCGTCCTGGTTTATCAGTGCTATTATCTTACTTTTCTCAAGCAGCTTTCACCGGCTTCTGGGCGAGCGCGGGCTGATTGCCATGGAGCGTTTAATGGGCATGATTTTGGTCATGATTGCCATTCAGATGTTCTTAGACGGGATTGCTCTTTATTTTTCACACACCTCGGAAATTTTTGAATAATGCAACCAAAACTCAATACCTTTGCTCGGGTTCGCGAACTCAGTGACTGGAAAGCCATAGCCTTTGGCGCCGCTTTATCGGAACGGATGCTGCCAAATTACCAGCTGTTTTGTGAAACCAGTGGCTTTGATGATGAAGGGGTAAACCGTAAGTGTCTGGACCTGGTATGGGAATGGCTGCGTACACCTCGCAGCAAAATTAATTTTGGCGTGCATCTGGAACGTGTGGAAGCGGCCACCCCCGATATTCAGGAGCATGACTCATATGGCGTGTACCCGGCTATTGATGCTGCTATTGCGCTGGGCGCACTGGTCAATCTTGTCTTAAAACAGGATGAAGAGGGGGCGGTGGTGATCAGCAAATTATCCCAGGGCTCAGTAGAAGCCTTTTTATTGCTGACCGGTGAGGCCGACGACGATACGGTGAAAGCGCACCCGTTAATGGAATTTGAAATTGCCACCCAACAGGAACTGCTGGACCGGCTGGATGCACTTGCCAGAAAGCCTGAGGCCATCAATGACTACAAAGCCCTGGCCCTGGAAGCCGGCATTTCCAACATTGGTCTGGAGCTTTAATCGCGCGGCTGAGCTTCAATTAATCCGAAGGACAATTGCGATAACAGCTTTTGTTTTATCAGGTGAAACCCCGGGGGCAGAGTAGGCAGACTGGCATTGCTCTCTTGCTCAATATAGATAAGACCATTTGGTTTAATCAGCTCACGCTGTACGATAATATCGAGCGCCGGCTGCACCAGATTTTGCGCAAACGGCGGGTCGATGAAAATAATATCGTAGGCCTGGGTGCAGGTTTTCAGCAGACTCAGTGCATCGCCTTTGTAAACCTGGCCAGGGGCGTTGAGGGTGCGCAGGTTGGCGGTCAGTTGCCGGGCGGCCAGCTCATCTTTTTCAAAAAAGTCACAATGGTCGGCATAGCGGGATAAGGCTTCCAGGCCCAGGCCCCCGGAGCCGGCAAAAACATCCAGACAACGAGCATTTTGCAGGTCGTGCATCAGCCAGTTAAATAATGTTTCTTTGTTGCGGTCTGTGGTCGGGCGTAAGCCCTGAATATCAGAGACCGGAAGTTTTCTGCCCCGCCATTGGCCGGCAATGATCCGTACCTGACCGTTACGGGTGGAAGAGGGGGCTTTAGACGCTCGCTTCATACTGGTTGACAATGTTACTATAACGACTGGTTATGGCTGGTCAGTTTAGCCGAATTTATACTGAATTAATAAGGGTTTGTCCGCACAATGTCGAAACTTTTTGGCTGGTTCCGTAAGAACAAGAAATCTGATAAAAAACAACAGCAAGAGACTGCAGAGTCGAATACCGCACCACCACAGCAAGAGTCTCAGGAAACAACCCAGGTAGATGAAATTACCTCTGACGTAGTCGCCGATCAACTGGATGAGGCGCACGAGGAGGTAAGTGAAAACTTAGAACAGGCTACAGAAGAAAAAGAAGAAGAGAAAGAAGAAGAGAAAGAAGAAGAAAAAGAGGCGTCAGAGGTTGTGTCTGAGGCCCCTCACACACACACTGAAGAGCCAGAGCCAGAGCCAGAGCCAGAGCCAGAGCCAGAGCCAGAGCCGGCCCAACCCGCAGCCAAAACACCCAAGCGCTCGCTGTTCGGCCGCTTAAAAGACAGTTTGTCGCGCACCCGCACCAATCTGGGCAGCGGCTTTGTCAGCCTGTTTAAGGGCAAAGCCATTGATGATGAGCTGTATGAAGATTTAGAAACCCAATTGCTGGTGGCGGATGTGGGAATGAACACCACCTCCAAGATTATTGATAATCTGACCACCCGGGCCAAACGCAAACAACTTAAAGATGCCGAAGCGCTGCTGGATATTCTTAAAGAACAAATGCGCGATATGCTCAAAGGGGTAGAGCAGCCGTTGACTACCGCCATGGCCCAGCATGATAAGTCTCAGGGGCCTTTTGTTATTCTGATGGTCGGCGTAAATGGTGTGGGTAAAACCACCACCATCGGTAAGCTGGCCAAACAATTTCAGCAGGATGGTAAAAAAGTAATGCTGGCCGCCGGTGATACCTTTCGGGCCGCAGCGGTTGAGCAGTTACAGGTCTGGGGCGAGCGCAACAGCATTCCGGTTATTTCTCAGCCCACTGGTTCTGACAGCGCATCGGTGCTATACGATGCCCTGCAGTCGGCCAAGTCGCGCAATATGGATGTACTGATTGCCGATACGGCCGGGCGCCTGCAAAACAAAGACAACTTGATGGAAGAGCTCAAAAAGGTGGTTCGGGTGATGAAGAAAATCAACCCCGATGCCCCCCATGAAGTCATGCTTACCATTGATGCCGGCACCGGCCAGAATGCCATTAGTCAGGCCCGTCTGTTTAATGAGGCGGTTAATTTGTCTGGTATCACCCTGACTAAATTGGATGGGACCGCCAAAGGCGGGGTTATCTTTTCGGTGGCGGATCAGTTCAATATCCCCATTCGCTATATCGGGGTGGGGGAAAGCATTGATGATTTGCGGACCTTCAATGGTGACGAATTTATTGATGCGCTCTTTAGCGAAGCCGAAGGCCGGGGATAAGTGTCGTCGGTCAGCAGGGATGTGGGGTAACAAGATAGTATTATGATTAAATTTGAGCAGGTTAGTAAGACCTACGCAGGTGGCCAACGGGCGCTGAGCAAAGTGAACTTTCATATTGCACCGGGTGAAATGGCGTTTCTGACCGGCCATTCCGGTGCGGGTAAAAGTACGCTGCTGAAGCTTATCAGTATTATGGAGCGCCCCACGGTGGGTCGGGTGATGATTAATGGTCATGATCTCAATACCATTAAGCGTCGCCAAATAGCCTATATCCGTCGCGATATCGGGATGATTTTCCAAAGCCATCAGCTGTTGATGGATAAAACGGTATTCGACAATGTGGCACTGCCCCTGGTTATTGAAGGCTATACCCACAAAGAAACTTCGCGCCGGGTGCATGCTGCCCTGGATATGGTGGGGCTGCGAGATAAGGCCCGCGACATCCCGGTGATGCTGTCTGGCGGTGAACAACAACGGGTCGGCATTGCCCGGGCTGTGGTCAACAAACCGCCTTTGTTGTTAGCGGACGAGCCCACCGGCAACCTGGACCCCAAACTGTCGATGGAAATTGTGCGCCTGTTTGAAGACTTTAACCAGGCCGGAGTATCGGTATTGATTGCTACCCACGATCTAGGCCTGATTGCCCGCATGAAATACCGTACCCTGACCTTAAAAGACGGGCAAATGATTACCGATGGATTGTCGGATGAAATGCAGGAGAATCGCCGATGAGCCTGTTGTTTAAGGGACGGCCCCAGGGCGCCAGTGATACCCGGGTAGGGTTGTGGCAAATGTTGTCGATGCTGGTTATCTCACACATACGCCAGGCACTGAACAGCTTAGGTGAATTATGGCGCCAGCCTGCCGCCTCCCTGATGACCATTGGGGTGCTGGGGTTAAGTATCACTTTGCCCAGCACCTTGTATATTCTGGTAAAAAATACCGAAAAAATTACCGCTGGCTGGGAGCAGGCGTCTGAAATTTCATTATTTTTAGAGTCGCAGACCAATGCGGGCAGTGCTCAGCAACTGATCACCCGGATTAAAACCTGGCCGGAAGTAGACAAGGTGACTTATATCCCGGCAGATGACGCACTGAAAGAGTTTCAGCAGTTGTCGGGGTTGGGCGATGCCATGGCTTACCTGAAGGCCAATCCGTTGCCGGATGTAGTACTGGTTACGCCCGGCCCGAAACATGTATCGCCGCAGGCGGCGCGTGCATTACTGGCTAAGTTAACCGAGCAGCGGGAAGTGGATGTCGGTAAGCTGGATGTAGAATGGCTGGAACGGTTGTATGCGGTACTCAATATCGCCCGGGAGCTGGTGACCTTAATAGGTGGCTTGTTGTTTATCTCGGTGGTGCTGATCATCGGTAATACCATAAGGCTGAACATCTTAAGTAAACGGGATGAAATTCTGGTGATGAAGCTGGTGGGAGCCACCGATGCGTTTATTCACCGGCCCTTTTTGTACACCGGCTTCTGGTATGGGCTGTTAGGTGGACTTGTTGCCTGGTTTGCAGTCATCATTATTTTGTGGTGGATGGACAGCAGCATTCAGGCATTTGCCAGCTTGTACCAAAAACAATTTAATATTACCGGGTTAACCGGCACCGCGCTGCTGACTATGCTGGGATTATCAGTATTGTTAGGGCTGGTGGGCTCGGTGATTTCGGTACAGCGCCATGTTCGCGAAATCGAGCCTCAGTAGCACTTATCGATTTTTTAATTCGGGCTGGTCTGGACCAGCCCCTGCTCATCGCTAGACTGAGCGGTATGCCGGAAAATACGACGACATTGTGCTTCTGACGCTATTTCCCCAGACAATGGCCTGATTGTACAGGCTATGAAGCTGCTTCTGATCAATGTCCAATGCTTTTGATTGCTTGATAACATTGAGCCACAGGGCGCTTTCAAAGGCCCGTACCAGCATCAGATAATGATTAAATTCGCTCGACTTACCTAGTAACGCATCATTGACTTCGTCCACCAGCGGCAGTTGCTTTAAGATGCCAGGCATGTCCTGGTCCAGCAACGCATCCAGTAACGAAAATAAACCAATTAAAAAGCCCACCGGTGGGTCGGTTTTCTGACCGCGTTGCTGCGATAGCAGATCAAAAAATTTGGCTCTTACTAAAGACATGTGAATTACTTCAAGGGGTTTTTCATCGCCAAGATGAGCCAGTGACAACAAGGCAATAAACTTTTTAATTTCCACCTCACCCATGTAGTTCAGCGCATGCTTCAGCGAAGAAATCTGATGTCGTTTATTAATGGTGGGGTTGTTGATAAAACGCAGCAACAAATAACTCAGCGCCGCATCTCGCTCAATAATCTGGTTGATGCGGTTGATATCAAAATCTTCAGAAGAGCTTTCGCCCATTAAATCGACGAGGTTCATCTTAGAAGCAGGCAGCTGACGGGCAATTCTGGCTTCAGGCTGGGCAAAGAAATAGCCCTGGAACAAGTCGAAACCCAGTTCCCGACACTGGGTAAACGCATCGTGAGTACCGACATTTTCGGCAATGAGCTTAACATTTGCATCGGTAAAGCGGGGCAGGCGGCGCGTCACATGTTCCGCCCGAATTTTGCCAATATCCACTTTTACGATATCCAGCAGCGGCAAAATAGCGCTTTGACTACTTAGCATCATCGGGTCGTCCAGCGCAATCTGATAACCCAGCTGCTTAATATGTTTGCAAGCTTCAATTAAACCATCACCCTGGTCCGGACTTTCGGCAAGTTCCACCACCACCCGTTTGGGATCTAAACTGGTAGGAAACCGGTTAAGAAGCGTCTCGGCACTAAAATTAATGAATGACATCTTCTGAGCACTAATATCATCCAAGCCCAGCGGATTGAAACGCTCTGCGACAGCCGCCACTTTCTCAGACGGGGCATCCGGAAAGCAGCCACCCTTACCATCACGAAACAAAAGTTCGTAGGCAAATACATCCTTTTGGCAGTCCAGTATCGGCTGGCGAGCGATAAACGCAAACATTCCTATATTCTTCCTACAGGGACAACGGCGCAAAGGCGCATTGAATTTTATTTTATCTTATAGGTGCACTGTACCTTACCGGCCTCCTCCAATCCAGCGTAAAAATTCACCGATTGAGACTGCTGAAAACCCATTAGATGGTATTGTCAGCACCGAAAAATACCGGGTTGTCTGCCACCTGTATACAGAGACACAGGCGCCTGCCAGGTACAATAACGCTTGGGGTAAGTATAGCGAGTTTAACCCATCCTGCTTTATTACTGATTTATGATACCTATCTTCTGCCCCGCCTTTTAACCGCGGTTTAACCATGGTGTCGCCGTGTAATTTTGCCAGAGCCAGTGTAATTCACCGATACCAGGCATTATTAACCGAGCCGGAAAGAGCAGAATCAGCCCACACGGCAGCGCTTATCTGCCGGTATACAAGGCTACATAAGTTTAATGTTTGCAGAGATTTTCACCGGTGCTCAGTATTTTACTTCCTCCGGACTCAGGCAGAAAGGCCGTGGCTGCTGAGACTATGGGGATAGCCGGCACAAAACCTGCGCACAGCCAGCGGTGTGGCGCTTTTTTTCCACACTTGCCGGGGGTGGGACAATTATCCATGAATAGATTACAAACGCATATCGCCCGGAGCGAGCACCGTTTCCCAGCACCACCATAGAAAGAATGATTAACAACGAAAGAGGCGTTGTTATCAGGGTGAGTCCGCTTGAAACCTTCTGATGCCGGGGCTTCCGGTCTTTCTTAAATTTGTAGAATGGGCTGCGTGGCTGGTATGGTCATAGTAGTAATAGACGGCGTTTTTGGTTCGTGGCATGTGACTTGCTGCGCTACAGGTGCACAATCGAAAGCAGACCGGTATCTTTGCCCATTCAGACATTCTGTAGGCTAAGGCAGGCTGTGTGGCCACTGGTTGATGTGGGTGTTCTCTGCATATGGATTGCCTTAAAACTTTTTTCTTTTTGGAACTTTTTTGGTGATTTTCGGGTCTTGGTTCTTGTCAATTTGACAATAAGCCCCTACATTGCAATACGGTGAATGTCTATATTCGCAAAGTGGCATTGGAGTTGGTACAATGGTGTGCTTAACTAACTGAGGTGATTATGAGCAAAACAATGCAATCAATGGCCCTTTCCGTTCCGCATAACGGTAGCATCGAAGGCTACATTCAGGCAGTCAGCTCGATAGACATGCTGTCAGCTGAAGAGGAACGTTCTTTGGCGTTGAAACTTCGTGAAGATGAAGATCTGGAATCAGCACGTAAGCTGGTTATGTCTCATCTGCGCTTTGTTGTGCATATCGCTAAATCCTATTCGGGTTATGGATTACCTCAGGCTGATCTTATTCAGGAAGGTAACATTGGCCTGATGAAAGCCGTTAAGCGTTTCGACCCTTCCGTTGGCGTGCGTTTGGTGTCATTTGCCGTCCACTGGATTAAAGCCGAGATTCACGAGTTTGTACTGAAAAACTGGCGCATCGTTAAAGTCGCCACCACCAAAGCCCAGCGTAAATTGTTCTTCAATCTGCGTAAGGCGAAAAAACGGTTAGGTTGGTTTACCCACGACGAAGTGCAAAAGGTAGCTGACGAGCTGGGTGTAAGCACCAAAGAGGTGCTGCAAATGGAAGCGCGTATGAGTAGTCAGGATCAGGCCTTTGACTTAAGTGCTGATGATGACGAAAACGGTAGCTTCGCCCCGGTCCAGTTCTTAGAAGACAAAACCACGGATGTGGAAACAGACGTGATTAATCAGGATTGGGACTCAAATGCTAACCGGCGTTTACATTCAGCAATTAAAACGTTGGATGCCCGGAGTCAGGATATTATTGAAACCCGCTGGCTGGCGGATAATAAAATCACGTTACAGGATTTGGCCGATAAGTATCAGGTTTCAGCTGAACGGGTCCGTCAGATAGAAAAAAATGCGATGAAAAAATTGCAGTCGGCGATGGTAGTCTGATAAACCATCAGCCATAAAAAAAGCGCCGAAGGGCGCTTTTTTTGTGCGTAAAATTAATTACAACAACCTGTGGTTCACTTACCTTTGAGCAGTGATAGCCTTTATCACCTTTCGGGCCTTGGCCACGGTATCATCCCGGGTCATCGCTTTGATCATAACCTCGCACCCCAACCGCAAATATTCTACTGCAATGTCTTAGCCCAGCTCACCGTTGCCGGGTTGCATGATACAGCTGGCACCAGCGGCAAAGGGAGTGCTCCGGGCGTTCATGAAACGGCGTCACCGGCGGCGGGCGTGGGCAACACCCAATAGACGCCCTTAAATTCAGCCACCGGGCTTTCATCATCCAATATATCTACCTGGATGGTAAACCGGCTTTTTTTATCTTTCTCGACCAGAGTGAATTTGCCCTGCAATGACTCAATATTGCAAATAGCCCGGGGCTTCATGGTGACCGGTTTGTGGTAGTGAATATCGCCATCGCCCAGCACAATATCCCCCTGTAGCTGACGTTCTTTCAGCTGTAAAAACAACAAACCCCAGCCGGTCAGGGTGGCCAGTGAAAAAATGCTGCCCGCAAACATGGTGCCGTGTACATTGATGTTCTTATTCAAAGACGCCCGGGTTTCCAGTGTCTTGCCGCTATACTGGTGCAGCTTAATTCCCATGTGCTCGGTAATGGGAATGGTATCGGTCCAGGTATTCTGAAGTTCCTGACACCACCGGGGGTGCAAAATAAGTGAGCTGAAATCGGTAAGTTTTTTAACCATTTGCTGGCGTTTTAACATGCCCAGTTCATTGGGCGCTTCGCGCTCGACCACAAACCCACAGGCCGAAAAAAAATCGATAGACGTTTCACGACTGTTGGTCACTGCGCGCACCGCACCAAGATCCCGAGCCACATTTTCCAGCGCCCCTAAAATCATCTGACCCAGGCCGCGTCGGTGATAATCGGCATGGACGGCAATGTGACGAATCTGTGCTTCTTCGGCAGTATTCATATGCACCCGGCCACACGCCACGATAGTCCCTGCGCCGTCAATAAGCATGCGGTGTTCAGCAACTTGCTCGTATTCGTCTTTTTCTGAGCCGGGGGGGAAATTCCAGGGCTGACGCAAGTGAGTCCAGCGAAAGGTAAAATAAGCCTGTAACTGTTCTTCTGTTTGTGGTGTCACGACTCTAAACACATCAACCCCAAATTATTATCATTATACGGACCCCATTTAACCCTATGGGGTGGGTCCCCACAAGTTTAAAATTGAAACTGGAAGGTAACCGGTCCATCGTTGATCAGAGAAACCTGCATATCGGCACCAAATTCGCCGGTACTAAAGGGCAGGCCACTGTGGGTCAGGGCCGCTATGGTTTGTTGGTAGATGGCTTCACCGTGTGCCGGGGTGGCGCCGCGGGAAAAGCCGGGGCGGTTCCCTTTTTGGGTATCGGCCACCAGGGTAAACTGGGATACCAGCAGAATCTCGCCTTCGGCCTGGCGCACATTCAGATTCATCTTGCCATCCTGGTCGCTAAACAGCCGGTAGTTTCCAAGCTTATTCACCAGTTTATCTACCTGCGTCTGACTATCCTCCTGTTCCACCCCTAACAGCACCAGCATCCCATGACCGATGCGGCCCACGGTACGTGATTCTACTTCGACGCTGGCTTTTGTGACTCGTTGTATAAGTGCAATCATCCCAGGGCTCCTAAATATCTGGACATATCCCGGGTGGCCTGGCACAGGCGCAGCGCTACACCAGCTTCGCTGGTGGTATGGCCGGCATCTGCGACTACATGTAAATCGCTGCCTTTCCAGGCTTTATGTAATTGCCAGGCGCCCCGGGTACGGCAAATGACATCATACCGGCCATGGATGATTGTGCCAGGCAAATGGCTAATTTTATGAAGATTCTCGAGAATGTAATTTTCAGGAAGGAAGCAGTTGTTCAGCAGGTAATGGCATTCGAGTTTGGCCAGACATGTCACCAGGGGGACTGGATAATGGGTAGTGATATCCCCGGTCCCCGGTGGCAGCGACATTCGTGACAACCGCTCTTCCCAGATATACCAACGTTTGAGGGCGCTTAAGCGCAGGTTTTCATCGGGGCTTTCGAACTGGCTGTGATACCACTGGCAAATACGGGTTGGCGTCAGTGGCGGGGGGATATCGTCGACAAAAATCTCGTAATGCTCAGGAAACAGCTGTGCGCCGCCCCCTGAGGGGCCTAAAAACCAATCCCGATCTTCCTGGCGGGCCAGAAACACGCCCCGAAGGATCAGCCCTGAAACGGTGTCTGGCGCATCGATGGCAGCCAGCAGGGCCAGGGTGGCGCCCCATGATCCCCCGAACAAGATCCATTTATCCACCTTCAGATGTTTTCGCAGCGCACTGATATCTTTAAGGGTATGCGCGGTGGTGTTATTCTGGGTGCATCCAAACGGTTTAGAGCGACCGCAGCCGCGCTGCTCAAAAGCGATGATGCGATAGCGGTTACCATCAAAAAAGCGCCGGTAGTTAGGCGCCAGGCCGGCCCCGGGCCCGCCATGCAGATACAACACCGGGATTCCTTCCGGGTTTCCGCTTAACTCATAATACAAGTTGATGTCATCCTGGGTGTGCAGATAGCCGCTGGCGTAACATCCTATATCTGGATAAAGTCGTTTCATTTTATTTCAGCACATTGTTTAGCCGGAGTTTATGGTTTAGCTTATGGTTATTCTGTTCTGTCTGGATTCAGCGAACCGGCATGACAGTTTTTATAATACTTTTACGCTACTAAAACACATTTTTATAAAATATTCGAGGAAGTCACCATGGCCGGACAAGGTTCAGGCGGAAATGTTATCGCTGCACTGTGCAATTTTTTTATCCCTGGGTTGGGCCATTTAGTCCAGGGCAGGGTACTTAAAGCCATTATGTTTTTTTTAGTCGTAAGTGCCTGTTATGCCATGGCTGCCACAGTCATTCTGTTTTTGTTATGGCCGGTAGGCGCAATTTTTCATCTGTGGGCGATTATTGATGCGGCCACCTATAAAGGGGGAAACTAACCTCATGACATTAAAATCGTTATTGCTGGGGGCTGCCCTGTCCTCAACGCTGGTGCTAACCGGCTGCCAGTCTGCTTATTACTCGGCCTGGGAAAAACTGGGCGTGGAAAAACGTGACATCATGGTAGACCGGGTAGAAAACGCCAAAGAGTCTCAGGAAGATGCCCAGGAGCAATTCAGCTCTGCGTTGGAAGAATTCAGTGCCTTGATTAACTTTGACGGCGGAGAACTGGAAGATGTCTACAATGATCTGAACGATGAATATCAGGCCAGCCAGTCCGCTGCTGAAGAAGTGTCCTCACGGATCAGCAATGTCGAAAGTGTTGCTGATGATTTGTTTGACGAGTGGGAAGACGAGCTGGAGCAATACCAAAGCACTTCACTGCGCCGCGAAAGTGAAAACAAGCTGCGTGAAACTCGTCGCCGTTATGACAGCATGCTCAAAGCAATGCGTCGGGCCGAGTCTAAGATGGATCCGGTATTACAGGCTCTGGAAGACAACGTTCTGTATTTAAAACACAATCTGAATGCCAGTGCCATTGGCGCCCTGCAAGGTGAATTGTCGCAGATGAAAGGCGACATCAGTTCGCTGATTGAAGACATGAACTCGGCCATCGCCGAATCAGACGCCTTTATTAAATCGATGAAGTAACCTTTCTATAAGACTGCCCCTGCTATTCCAGGGGCAGATTCCGCGGTTCCTGCTCGGCTTTTTTAGCTTCCAGAGTGTCGGTTAAACTGCAGGTGAATTCAGCACCTAACAACACCACAATCCACGATACATACACCCACAAAAACAAAATGGGCAACACCGCCAGTGCGCCATAAATGACCTGGTAAGCGGCAAAGTTGGTCACATAGAACGCAAACCCCTTTTTAGTAATTTCAAAACAGAGCGTAGCGACAATTGCCCCCGGCACGGCATAGCGTGCTTTTACCTGACGGTTAGGTACCAGCATATATAAAATGATAAAAGTCAGCAGGGTCGCGATACTGGGCACCAGTTTGAGCATAAAAGTCCCCAGCCCGGGGGTGTACTCTTCGGCAAAGGCGGCAATGCCCGTCAGATAGGAACTGACCACCACACTGGTGCCAATGAGCATAGGGCCTAGAGTGATCACCATCCAATAGATGGCAAAGGTGTAAATAATGGGTCTGTCGCTGGGGGTTTTCCAGATGCGGTTCAGCGTTTTATCGACATTGGAAATGAGCAGCAGGGCCACCACCAGTAACGACAATATTCCCACCGCCCCCATTTCAGAGGCGTTATTAACAAAATCGCTCATGTACTGATGCACCACATCACTGGCGGTGGGCACAAAGTTAGAAAATACAAACTGCTCAAGTTTGCTGCGCACCGATTTAAAGGCCGGAAACGCACTCATCACGGTGAAGGTCACCATGATAAATGGCACCAGCGACAATAAGGTGACATACGTCAGATGGCCGGCCGAAATGGTGATGTTGTCGGCCTTGCAGCGCGCAGTAAAAATACCGGCAAAATCTTTACCGTGTTCGGTGGTTATGCGCCACAATTCAGAAGGGGTTCGCGTACCCACAGTGTACTCCTTGCACCAAAAATCTAACCCCAGTGTAGCGTGACTTGGGGCTGGCTGACAGTGTTTATCCGCAGCCCGGGTTCCCGCGTTGGTTTAACGCACCCCCAGCATGTGGCAAATAGCGTAGCTGAGCTCGCTGCGATTCAGAGTATAAAAGTGAAAATGCTTCACGCCTTCTTTGGCCAGAACTTTGACCTGCTCCATGGCAATATTCGCACCCAGCAAATTACGCGTGGTCTGGTCGTCCTCCGCCAGCCCATCAAACATTTTATGCATCCAGCCGGGGACATGTACATTGGCAAAGTCGGCAAATTTCAGCAGGGTCTGATAATTGGTGACCGGCAATATCCCCGGCACAATATCCAGCTCGATGCCGGTGGCCGCGGCGCGATCGCGAAAACGCAAAAAGGTACTGGTATCGAAAAAGAACTGGGTGATAGCTTCGCTGGCCCCGGCCTCTGCTTTGCGCTTTAAGTTGAGTAAATCAGCCTGGGGATTGGCAGCTTCAGGGTGCTTTTCCGGGTACGCTGCCACCGACACGTCAAAATCGGCCACCTCTTTTAACAGGGCTACCAGCTGCGAGGCGTACATTTCTGTTTTTTCCATTCCCGCAGGAAGATCGCCGCGTAAGGCAACAATGCGGCGGATGCCCGAGTCCCAGTAATCTTGTGCGATTTGTTTCAGCTCATCACGGCTGGCATCCACACAGGTTAAATGCGGGGCGGCGGCGATGCCGGTTTGCTGGTGGATACGTTTAACCACCTCATGCGTCCGATCCCGCTCGCCACTATTAGCACCATAGGTTACCGACATATAAGATGGCTTTAGCGGGGCCAGTCGTTCAACCGACTTCCACAGGGTCTGCTCCATTTTTTCAGACTTTGGCGGAAAAAACTCAAACGAGACATTGATATCACGTAATTCAGACAGTGATTGGTTTAGGGCATCTATCCCCTGTGCATAAGACACCATAAAATTCTCAAATTTGGACGTTTAGACGTCTAAATTAGTTAATATATGTCTAGACGTCAAGCGGTTTACACTGCTCAATTGACCTTTTCTGTACAAAGTTTAGAATTTACCTTCATATATAATAACAAGCAGTCTGAGAGCTTTTAATGGCACAATGGAACGGAAAGTATATTCACCCCTACGCAGAACATGGCAAAAAGAGCGAACAGGTAAAAAAAGTCACGGTCTCGATCCCCATCAATGTGCTCAAGGAGCTGACCGATGAACGGACCCGCCGGCAGATAAATAATTTACGACACGCGACCAATTCCGAGTTGCTGTGCGAGGCATTCTTACATGCCTT
>VMHT01134150.1_pt1 | contig 15589 bp, 15 predicted proteins | sample 4693611 | NCBI WGS metagenome assembly VMHT01 (sample SAMN12280063, study PRJNA550983) | marine metagenome | isolation source: seawater sampled from same location over 5 years 0.02-0.2 micron viral filtrate | place: USA: collected off the coast of southern California halfway between the port... ... | reverse complement strand
TACCACAATGGCAACGACGAGCCGCAGGGTTACGGTCATATCTGTTTCACCGTGCCGGATCTACAGGCTGCCTGCGAATGGATGGACGCCAATGATGTAGCGTTCAAGAAACGCCCCGAGGACGGGCGCATGAGCCATATCGCTTTCGTGTTAGACCCCGACGGGTACTGGATCGAACTCGTCGGCCGAAAATAGCGCAACTGCCCGCGGCTGCCGCTTCGCGCGGCGGCTGCGGCTTTCGCCACGCATCACGGCGGGCCAGGTGAGATCTCGCCGCAACGAACAGGCAACAAAAAACCCGCACGTTGGCGGGTTAAATTGGTGGGCCGTGCAGGATTCGAACCTGCGACCAATTGATTAAAAGTCAACTGCTCTACCAACTGAGCTAACGGCCCGTATTGGGCGCGCATGATACCCGATTCGTTTCGGAAAATCAGCGCTAGGATTGATAAATTGTTGGATCCGTTACGCCGGCTTGTTCGAAACCTGCACGTCGGAGTCGACATGCGTCGCAGCGACCGCAGGCACGGCCCTGCATATCGGCCTGATAGCAAGACACGGTGCGCGCATAATCAACGCCCAGCGACAGCCCTTTACGAATAATATCGGCTTTGCTGAGATCGATTAACGGCGTTTGCACCGAGACGAAATTTCCGTCCTGAACCGCCGCCTTGGTTGCCAGCCGCGCCAGCCGTTCGAATGCCTCGATAAACTCGGGCCGGCAGTCGGGGTATCCGGAATAATCGACCGCATTCACACCAATATAGATCGCCTGCGCGCCAAGTACTTCGGCCCAGCCCAGAGCTACGGAAAGAAATACCGTGTTACGCGCTGGTACATAAGTTGCCGGGATATCGTTGGCCGGGGTTTCAGGTACGGCGATATCGGGGTCGGTTAGTGCCGAGCCACCTATCCCATCGAAATCGAGACGTACGCATTTATGCTCAGCGATCCATTCATGGTCGGCAACATAGGATTGTGCCGCGGCCAGTTCGGCCGTATGGCGCTGGCCGTAGTCGAAGCTGAGCGCGTAGCAATCGTAGCCATCCGCCCTGGCTTGGGCGAGGCATGTCGTGGAATCGAGTCCGCCTGAAAACAGGACGACGGCCGGTGTTCGTGTCGGCTCGGTCATGATCGAGAACAGCGCTTTCCGCGCCTCCCCTTCGTGTGGAACGTGTCTGGCACCGCAGGTACAAGCGTGGCGTTAGCGCCAGATAACGAAGACGCCGCCTACCGATACGGTCGGGCCGCGAATACCGGCGCACGGTAAGAGTCCGAATGCGTGGGTAACAGCTGCCTTCTTCCGAATACGAGCCGCCGCCTACATGAACCCGTGTATGCGTCGGAGCGCACGCGTCAGCAAGTCACCCGCTACCCGTCTAGGCCTTGCAGTCGCTTGCGTGCCATTTCCGCAACATTGCTATCCGGATACTGGTCTACAACACGCTTGAGGGTTCCGTACGCGTTATCGGTCTCGCCGCGCTCGTCCTGGATGACACCAATCTTGTATAGCGATCCCGGAACCTTGTCGCTTGCACGGAAGCGGTTGACGACTGTCTGAAATGCTTCGAGAGACGCATCGTAATTACGCTTAACGTAATTTGCTTCGCCCAGCCAGTACCACGCGTTGTCGCTGTAGCTGCTTTCCGGGTTCTGTTGAATAAACCCCTTGAAAGCGCCGATCGCCCCGTCGTAATCACCGGATTTGAGCTTGTCGAACGCTGCCGTATAGGCTTTCTCGACCTCGGGATCCTGGCTTACCGTACCGTAGTCCGCCTGGGCATCGCCCGCGGCATCGCCGCTGCCCGCACCGGCGCCGCCGTTTTCGAGTGCGCTCATGCGTTTGTCGAGGTTCTCGTACAGGTCGCGCTGACCCTGCTCGTTCTGGCGCAGCTGATACTTGAGCGTATCAACCTGTCCCTGGAGATCGCGAACCTCGGACTGCAGACGTTGAACATCCTGGAATAACGAAAACAGATTCGGTCCACCGTTATTGCTGGCTTGCGCGAGCATGATCGACTGGTCCTGTGCGGCGTCTGCCGATGCGGCCGACGCCGGCCGGGAGGTCATCCCGGCCGACGTGGCTACGGCAAACGTCACGAGTGCTATCGGTAGTGCGTGACGCATGATTCGCTACTTACTTGGTGTAGATGAACTCGACACGACGGTTTTGCGAGTACGCCGACTCGTTCGAGCCGAGCTCGGCCGGGCGTTCCTCACCGAACGACAGCGTCGACAGCTGTCCGGAATTCGCACCCGAGAGCTGCAGCGCCTGCTGCACGGACTCGGCACGACGCTCGCCCAGAGCGACGTTGTATTCACGCGTGCCGCGTTCGTCGGTATGACCTTCCAGACGCAATTTCACGTTGGGGTGCTGGCTCAGATAACGACCGTGGGCCTGAATAGCCTGCGAGAAGCGCGACGGGATGGCGCTCTGATCGAGATCGAAATAGATGATGCGCGTCGACAGCGGATTGTTCGGGTCCGTGAACATCGCGCGGTCGGCCGGGTCGATGCCTTCAAGTCCGCGTACGTCGATATCGCGGCCGGAGTTCATGCCCATGCCCTGGTCGCCTTGACCGCCCATGCCAGCGGCGGGCAGATCGTCCCCATCACGAAGGTTTTTCTTACCGCCACAAGCGGCCAGCACAAGCATGGCCGCCATAAGCAGTGCGATCAGCGAAAACCGCTGCCCCATTTTCATCGTCATTTTATTCATTTTCTAAAAACTCCTTGTGGACTGGTCGGCTCTGAAGTTTCGAGCCGTTTCTTTAACAGATGGAACGATGGCCTTAGTAGCCCAGCGGGCCCCACGCCGGTTCACGTACTTCGCCGCTTTGGGAAAGACGGGAACGGGTCTGGCCGTCGGTGGATACGGTGGCCAATTCGTTGTTGCGGCCCTGGCGGGCATAGATGATGGCTTGGCCGTTCGGCGCGAAATCCGGGCCATCGTCGAGCGGGCCTTCGCTTACGATACGGATATTATTGTTCTGAAGATCCATAACCGCAATACGGAAACCGTTGCCGCCCTTCTGAACCATCGTGATCTGGTCGCCGTCCGGCGAATAGCTGGCGCGCTGGTTGCTGTCGCCTTCGAACGTGAGCCGCTGAACCTGGCTGCCATCGCTGCGCATCTGATAGACCTGCGGCTTGCCACCACGATCGGAAGTGAAAGCAATACGGCTGCCGTCCGGCGACCAGCTCGCTTCGGTGTCGATCGCGCCATTGTTGGTTAGCTGTGTGAGCTGATTGGTCGTCAGGTCATAGCTATAGATATCGGGATTGCCACGATAGGACAGGGTCATAGCCAGGCGCCGACCATCGGGCGACCAGGCCGGCGCACCGTTGATACCTTCGCGAGAAGAGATTTCGCGGATATTACCGGACGCGAGGTCCTGTACGCGCAGGCTGCTGCGTCCACGATTAATATCGAAGGCGACATACGCGAGCTTCGTACCATCCGGAGACCAGGCCGGCGACATGATCGGGTCACGGGACGAATATACCGTGGCCGGGTTGTTGCCATCGTAATCCGACACGATCAGGCGATAGCGTAGCGCGCCGTTTTCCTTCGCCATCGTGATGTAGGCGATACGCGACAGGAAATAGCCTTTTTCGCCGACGAACTTCTCGTAAATGAGGTTCGCCACGGTGTGGGCTGCGTCGCGCAGTTCGTTACGGCCGGCGTTGATCTGGAAGCTGGCGATCGAACGGCCCTGGTAGACGTCTAGAAGATCGAAGGTGATTCGATAACCGCCCTGCCCGTTGGCAGCCGCCGAGCCGACCACGAGGTTATCCACCGACGAACTGCGCCAGGTCTGATAGTTGACTTCGTTCGCATTCGTTGGCTTTTCGGCCATGTTGCGGCGCTCAGTCACGTCGAATAGGCCGGTGGACTCGAGATCGTCGCTGGCGACTTGGGCAACGTCGACCGGTAGCGCGGCGCCGCTGTTGCCGAAAGGCGCAATCGCGATCGGGATGGCGCTCTGCGAGCTGTCGGTGATGTCCACTTGTAGCGCGGCCTGGGCAGGCGTTGCCACAGCCATTGTCATCGCAATCAGCGCGGTCAAGGCCGCGTAGGTTCTAACGAGAGTTTTTTTCATTGATCCGGCTCGAAATTGAACTCGATTTCAGAAGAGAAGACGCTGTCGGAGGGCGCACGCGGCAGCGGGTCGGACTTGCGAATCGCCTGTTCGACCGAGCGGTCGACCGCAGCGCTGCCACAAGACCCGAGTAGGCGGAAACCGGTGATCTGGCCGCCGGGCAACTGCTTTACCCGTACTTTACAGGAAATATTGCGCGCGCCCGGGGGACGCAACCAGTTTGCCTCCACGCGGTCCTTGATCGCTTGAATATACGCGCCCAGCGCCTGCGAATTCGCGGCGTTCCGACGACCGGCGGCTTCCTGTTGCATGGCTTCGCGCATCGATGCCTCCCGCGCTGCCTGTTCGGCCGCCGCACGGCGCTGAGCCTCTGCCCGCGCCTTGCGCGCCGCTTCTTCCCGCGCCTGTTTCGCGGCTTCGGCTTTGCGTTGCTCGGCTTCGCGCTGTGCTTGAGCCTTCGCCTCGCGGGCCGCTTCGGCCTTTGCCTGTTTTTCCGCCTCGGCTTTCTTGCGGGCGGCTTCCGCTTCGGCCTTGCGTTGTGCTTCAGCTTTGGCTTGTGCTGCCGCTTCGGCTTGCGCTTTCTTCTCAGCCTCCGCCTTGGCTTTGGCTTTACGCGCTGCTTCGGCCTTGGCTTTTTCAGCCGCCTCTGCCTCGGCTTTTCGTTTGGCCTCGGCTTCAGCCTTGGCCTTGCGTTGTGCCTCGGCTTTTTCACGCGCGGCTTCGGCGGCGGCTTCTTTCGCCTCACGTGCCGCTTCGGCCTTTTCATCCGCGGCTTTCTGAGCAGCCGCCTCCTTTGCGGCCTGTGCTTTTTCGGCGGCTGCTTTCTCGGCCGCCGCTTTCTGCGCAGCCTTGTCCTCTTCCGGCTCTGGCTCTGGCTCGGCGGGCTCGGATTCAGGCGCTGCCGCCGGTGATACCGGGTCCGGCATATCAGTACTGACCGAATCGGGGTTCACAACGGAGGCGTTAACAATCTTCTGGCCGTGATTACCCCGCGACGATGCGTCGGTGACGAAATTCACGCCCACGATCAGCAATAACGCAATCAGTACGTGCAGGCCGATCGCGAGGAAGACCGAACGCCAGTTCTCCGCGAATGTTTCCCACATCGTCAGCGGTCGTCCTCACTGTCGTCGATGTTATCGGTCAACAAACCCACCTGTTCGGCGCCGGCACGTTGAAGCATGACCATACCGCGCACGACATTGGCGTAGCTACCGGAGCCGTCGCCCTTAACCGCAACCGGCGCATCCGGGCGCTCACGAATCACACGCGAGGCGATATCGGTGACCTCGTCGCCGGACAACGGCTGATCGGGGTTCGCGCCCACGTTGAGATAAAGCTCGCCATCACGCGTGACCGACAACACGATGGGGTCGTTATCTTCGGTATCCAGCACTTGCGCGGACGCGTCGGGCAGATCGACTTCGACGCCGGTTGTCAGCAGCGGCGCGGTCACCATGAAGATAATCAGTAGCACGAGCATGACGTCGATATACGGTACGACGTTGATCTCGCTGGCCAGCCGACGTTTTCCTCGAATAGACATATTCAGTTATTCCGAAAACAGGCGACAGCTTAAAGTTCTGGCGGGGTGCGCGTCGGCTCGGGCGCCGGACGTGGCTTTTCAGGTGCTGCGCGCTGGGTCGGTGTGGCCGAATTCATGCCGCGCTCGACGATGCCGGACATCTCTTCCATGAACGTCTGGAAGCGATTTTCGATGAAATCGACCTTATTGCTGAAGAAGTTGTAGGCCACGACCGCGGGGATTGCCGCGAACAGACCCATGGCTGTTGCAATGAGCGCTTCGGCAATACCCGGTGCGACCATCGACAGGCTGGCCTGTTTGACGTTACCCAGGGCGATAAACGCACTCATGATGCCCCAAACGGTGCCGAACAAGCCCACGTAGGGGCTGATCGAACCTACCGTGGCCAGCATGGCCAGACCGCGTTCGAGACGCTCCAGCTCACGCGAAAGCGCCACGCGCATGGCCCGCTGTACCGACGGCACGATCTCCTGCGGCGTGGCATGGCCGGCGTTGCGTCGCCGGCGCAGTTCGTCATAGCCGTTCTTGAACAGCGACGGCATGCCGCGACTGGTATCGGCCTGAGCCTGGGTCTCGGCGTAGATGTCCTTGAGGTTCCCGCCCGACCAGAAGCGGTCTTCAAACCACTCCATGTCGTTCTGAGTCTGGCTGAGCAGACGTCGTTTGCTGAAGATGACGATCCAGGAGGCAACGGATGCCAACAACAACGCCAACATGACGAGTTTGACGAGCAGGCTTGCCTGCATGACCAGCCCCCACAGGGACATGTCCGTCGCAACGTTCATTGCATCTCCTTTTGCAAAAATTCCGGCACTGCGCAGGGCCGGAAATCGTGGATTCTGACACACGCCACAGTGAATCGTGCCTGAATAAGCAGACTATTTTTACAATGGATGGTCTGCTCGAAAATGATGCGCGCACGACGCCGTTCCGCTACGCGGGTTACGACCTCGATCTCGTCGTCCAGTCGGGCCGGTGCCTTGAACTGAAGATTGGCATCCGCCAGCGTGAACACGATACCGAACTGCTCCGCGAGGGCGGTATGACTGTGCCCGTGAGCCTCGAGCCAACAGGTGCGCGCGCGTTCCAGATACTTCAGATAGTTGGCGTGATAGACGACGCCGCTGGCATCCGTGTCTTCGTAGAACACACGCACGCGATAGGTCGTCTCTTCCTGCGTGGTGCCCGTTTTAGACATCGGTTGGCGGATCGGTGAACAGGTCTGCGGCAGCCGGCGCGCGTGGGGCCGGCTGCGGCAGACCGAAATGGCGATAACTGGCCTGGGTCGCCAGACGACCGCGCGGCGTGCGCATCATGAAACCCTGTTGAATAAGATAGGGTTCGATGACGTCCTCGATGGTCTCGCGTGCTTCGCCGATCGCAGCAGCCAGGCTTTCCACGCCTACCGGCCCACCGTCGAATTTTTCGATAAGAGCGCCGAGCAGCTTGCGATCCATAATATCGAAGCCGTTATCGTCGACTTTGAGCATGTCCATCGCCTGACGCGCGACCGCGTGGCTGATGCGCCCGTCCGCGCGCACTTCGGCGTAGTCGCGTACCCGACGCAGCAGTCGGTTGGCCACGCGGGGGGTACCGCGTGCACGCCGTGCGATTTCCGCTGCCCCGGAATCGTCGATCGATACTTCGAGGATTGCCGCTGAACGCTCGACGATACTGGCGAGGTCCGTGTGCGAGTAGAACTCCAATCGTTGCGCGATGCCGAAGCGGTCGCGCAGTGGTGATGTCAGCGCGCCGGCACGCGTGGTCGCGCCCACCAACGTAAACGGCGGCAGATCAAGTTTGATCGAGCGTGCGGCCGGGCCTTCGCCGATTACGATATCGATCTGATAATCCTCGAGCGCCGGGTAAAGCACTTCCTCGACGACCGGCGACAGCCGATGAATTTCGTCGATGAAAAGCACATCGTTGGGTTCGAGATTGGTCAACAAGGCAGCCAAATCGCCCGGCCGTTCCAGTACCGGGCCCGAGGTCTGGCGAAATCCGACCTGCATTTCGTTGGCGATCACGTGGGCGAGCGTGGTCTTGCCAAGCCCGGGCGGGCCGAAGATCAGGACATGATCGAGCGCTTCGCCGCGGGCGCGGGCTGCGCTGACGAAAATCTCCATCTGCTCACGCACGCTGGCCTGACCGATATATTCGGCCAATCCGCGTGGGCGCAGCGCGCGGTCGAAGCGCACCTCGTCGCCCTGGGCGCTCGCACCGATCAGGCGTTCGGGCTCTTCCATATCAGCGCACTGCCCGGCGCAGCGCTTCTCGAATGAGCGCTTCGCTATCCAGGCCTTCGGCGTCGATGCCCTTGAGCAGTCGATCCGATTCCGCGGGTTTGTAGCCGAGCGAGGTCAACGCCTGACGTGCCACCGCCTGTGCATCATTGGCTGGTGCGTTATTTTCAGATGCCGGCGCCAGCGCCGGTGCAAGCGCGCTGCCCGAGAGCTTGTCGCGCATTTCCACCAGCAGTCGGGCTGCGGTCTTCTTGCCGACGCCGGGCAGGCCGGTGAGCCGTGCCGCATCGTCGGCTTCGATCGTAGCCACGAAATCGGCGACGCTCATGCCCGACAGTATGGTCAGTGCCAGCTTCGCACCGACGCCAGACACCTTGATCAGCTCGCGAAACAGGCTGCGCTCTTCGGCGGTGGCAAAGCCGTATAGCAGCATCGCATCTTCGCGCACTACCATCTGGGTCAGCAGTGTTACTTCGCCATGACTTGCGTTGTCGCCGGGCCGCCGGCCTTCGCCGAGCGCGAAAAATGTCGATAGCGGCGCTTCGACCTCGTAACCGACACCGCCCACGTCGATAACCAGACGGGGCGGCTGCTTTTCGATGATGCGTCCGCGTAGTTGTCCAATCATGCTCGGCGGCCCGTTGTGCTGGCAGCGATCTTCATGCGAGCTGCACTGCGGCTATGGTGGATATGGCATACCGCAACGCCGGCCGCATCTGCGGCATCGGCTTGCAGCGGCGTCGTTACGCCCAGCAACATACGAACCATATGCTGGATCTGGGTCTTGTCTGCATGACCGCGACCCACGATCGCCTGTTTGATCTGAGTCGGCGTATATTCGGATACGGGCAGGCCTTTGGCCGCGCCGGCACAGATCGCCGCTCCCCGAGCTTGTCCGAGTTTGAGAGCGCTCGACGCATTGCGGGAAACGAACACGTCTTCGATGGCCATTTCATCCGGCCGATATTGCTCGATGATTTCGCTCAAGCGTTCGAAGATCAGGCCGAGGCGCACCGCAAACGCGGCGCGCGGCAAACGGATACAGTCGATGATGATCGAGCGCGGCAGCGCGCCTGCCTCGACCACGGCAAAGCCTGTCACCGTGGAGCCCGGATCGATACCCAGAATACGTGCCATGCCGCCGTCAGGCCGGCGCGCCGGACAGGGTTTCTTCGTCGAGCTCGACGTTGCTATAGACGTTCTGTACGTCATCAAGATCTTCGAGCGCATCGAGCAGCTTGAGGCAGCTTTGGGCGTCTTCGCCCTGCAGTTCGACCGTGGTGGCAGGACGCATGGTGACATCGCCCGCATCCGGCGCAAACCCGGCTGCTTCGACCGCCGCCTTCACCGTGTTGTAGTCGTCCGGCGCGGTCAGTACATCGAAGGAACCGTCTTCGTACTCGACGAGATCCTCCGCGCCCGCATCGAGCGCCGGGGCAAGCACGTCTTCGTCGTCGTTATCCGGGCCGTAGGTCAATACGCCCTTGCGATCGAACAGATAAGCTACCGAGCCATCGGCGCCCAGATTGCCGCCATTGCGATTGAACGTATAGCGCACCTCGGAGACCGTGCGGTTCTTGTTGTCGGTCATGCAGTCGACCATGATCGCCACGCCGTTGGGGCCGTAGCCCTCGTAACGAATTTCTTCGTAGTTGTCAGCCTGACCGTCGCCCGTGCCGCGTTTGACGGCCCGTTCGATATTGTCCTTGGGCATGTTGGCAGCCAGCGCCTTGTCCCAGGCCAGCCGCAGTCGCGGATTATCGTTCGGATCGCCGCCACCCATACGGGCTGCGACCGTGATTTCACGAATGATCTTGGTAAAGACCTTACCGCGCTTTTTGTCCTGGGCGTTCTTGCGGTGCTGAATATTCGCCCATTTACTATGGCCTGCCATAAAGCCTCTTCGTTGCGCTGCAAACCGTTCGGGGATTCTACCAGCCGCAGAACGCAGCCGGCGTGTTACGACACGGCGCGCTTTCGCACGCCGCACTGATCAGATCTCGATCTGGATACCCAACTCGACCACACGCTCGGGCGGGATTCGATAATAAGAGGTCGCGCGCGTGGCGTTGAGCGCCATGAAGGCGAACATATGCTCGCGCCAGACCATCATGCCCGGCACTTCGCTGGTGGGTATGAGCGACTCTCGGCCCACATAGACCGTGGTCTGGTCGAGATCCACCTCAAGACCGAATTCACCCGCAAAACGCAGTGCGACCGGCACATTGCTCGCCTGCATGAAACCGTAGTACACCTGCACGCGATAGACACCGTGGCCGAGATCATCGATCTCCAGGCGATCGGCTGCGGGAACACGCGGCACATCGAGCGTGTTGACGGTGAGCAGAATCACCTGCTCATGCAGGACGCGGTTATGGCGCAGATGATGCAGTAACATCGGCGGCGTCTTGCTCGTCGCCTCGGTCATGAAGACGGCCGTGCCGTCGATACGCATCGGTAGTTGGTCGAGTGATTCGATGAACTCGTCGAGCGGTTCCGTATCACTCTGCAGCTGGCGACCGACAAGCTCGCGTCCGCGCCGCCAGGTACCCATGATGAAAAAGATCACACCGGCCACCAGCAGCGGATACCAGCCGCCATCCGGCACCTTGAACATATTCGCGCCGAGAAACGCGAGATCGACGATAAGAAGGGCCACGGCGATGGCACCGGCGGTGCGCGGGAACCAGCCCCAACGATAAGCGACGAAGAACGCCAGAATGGTCGTGATCACCATATCCATGGAGACGGCTACGCCATAGGCTGCGGCGAGATTACTCGACGAACGAAACCCCAGAACCAGGCCGATGGTTGCAAACATCAGAATCCAGTTCATGAACGGGATATAAACCTGCCCGTACGATTCGTGTGATGTCTGAACGATATTCAGGCGCGGTAGTTGGCCGAGTTGTACGGCTTGTCGGGTCAGCGAGAACACCCCGGAAATCACTGCCTGCGATGCGATCACGGTCGCCAGCGTGGCTAGGCCCACCACGGGATAAAGCGCCCAATCCGGCGCCATCTGATAAAACGGCTGCGTGATGTCCGCGTTTTCCAGCATCATCGCGCCCTGGCCGAAATAGTTCAGTAGCAATGCCGGCAGCACGAGGAAAAACCACGCCAGGCGAATAGGTGCGAGACCGAAGTGGCCCATATCCGCGTATAACGCCTCGCCGCCGGTTACCACCAAAAAGACCGTGCCCAGCACCAGAAATCCGGCGAGACCGTTGTCCGCGAAGAAGCTGATCGCGTACGTCGGGTTGATGGCGGCAAAAACCGACGGGTGATGAATGATACCGTTAATGCCGAGCAAACCCAGCACGACGAACCAGACCATCATGACGGGGCCGAACAGCGATCCCACCGCCGCCGTGCCGCGTTTCTGGATTAGGAACAGACCGATGAGAATCGCGATCGTTATCGGCACGATATACGGCTTGAATGCCGGGGTGGCGACTTCGAGCCCTTCGATTGCGCTCAATACCGAAATGGCGGGCGTAATCGTGCCGTCACCGTACAAAAGCGCTGCGCCGAACAACCCCAGCAACATCAGAATGTAACGGCGGCTTTTCTTTTCGGTCTTCCAGGGATTGAGCAAGGCGACGAGGGCGATAATGCCGCCCTCGCCGTTGTTGCTCGCGCGCATCACCACGGCCAGATACTTGATCGAGATCACGATGATCAACGACCAGAACAGCAGCGACAGTACGCCGAAAATATTGGCCGGCACAACGGAAATGCCGTCATGCGAATAGAATGCTTCACGCAAGGCATAAATCGGGCTTGTGCCGATATCGCCATATACGATGCCGAGGGCGGCAAGGCATAGGAACGGCAACGACTGATGGCTTTTGCCATTGTCATCGTTGCCGTGCCCGTTGCCGCCGTTGTGCTGGCCGTTATCTGCCGAGGCCTCAGACCCCTCGTCCGCGCCGTTCTTGCTACCTTTTGCTAACGAGCGGTCTTCTTCCTCGCCGGCCATTCGACGATTACTTCTTGCGCTTCGGCGGGAAGTGAATCGGCCGGCCATCAACGGCGAGCGCGGTCTCATGAACCGTTTCGCCAAGCGTCGGATGGCCATGAATGATGCGTGCGATATCTTCGCTGGAGGCCTTGTACTCCATCGCGACGACCATTTCCTGTACGAGCTCGGACACGTAAGGCCCGATCATGTGCACGCCGAGAATTTCGTCCGTTTCCGCGTCCGCGATCATCTTGATGAAGCCGCCTTGCTGGCCGAGCGCTTTTGCACGGCCGTTGGCTGCGAACGGCACCTGACCCACACGATATTCCGTGCCCGCCGATTTCACCTGCGCTTCGCTCTTGCCGACCCAGGCCATCTCGGGGTGCGTATAAACCACCGACGGAATCACGTCATAGTTCAGATGTGGCTTCTGGCCGGCGAGGATCTCGGCGACCGCGACGCCCTCTTCCATGCCCTTGTGGGCGAGCATCGGGTTGCCGATGACATCGCCAACGGCATAGACCCCCGGCAGGCTGGTACGGAAATTGTCGTTGACGTCGACAAAGCCCTTGTCATCAAGTTCCACACGCGCGCCTTTCGCACACAGGTCTTTCGTGTGTGGACGCCGACCCACCGCAACGATGAGACGGTCGAAAGTCACGTTATGCGACTCATCGCCCTGGGTGTACTTGACCTCGACGCCCTTCTTGGTTGCCTTCGCCTCGGTTACTCGTGCGCCCAGCTGAATATCCAGGCCCTGTTTTTTGAACGACTTCAGCCCTTCCTTGGCCACATCCCGATCAGCGATCGGCATGAATTCATCGACCGCTTCCAGCAGCGTTACATCACTGCCCAGGCGCGACCAGACACTACCGAGTTCCACGCCGATATAGCCGGCGCCGATCACACCCAGCTTTTTCGGCACCTCGTCGAACTCGAGTGCGCCCCAGGAATCGACGATGCGTTCCCCGTCGAACGGCGCGATATCGAGTTCAACCGGCTCGGAACCGGCGGCGATGATGATGTTCTTCGCGGTGAAGGTGTCTTCCTTGCCGTCGTGCCCGACGAACAGAACCTCACCGGAATCCACGACCTGCCCGCTTCCAGCAAACGATTTGACACCGTTGGCCTTGAACAGACTGGAGATACCCCCGGTCAACTGCGATACGACACCGGCCTTGCGCTTTTGCATCTGAGCAAGATCGAGCTCGACCTTGCTCGCCTTGATGCCGTGATCGCCGAACTCGTTGTTCGCGCGATCATAGAGCTCGCTCGACTCCAGCAGCGCCTTCGAGGGGATACAACCTGCGTTCAGACAGGTACCACCCAACGACGGCTTGTCGTTGAGATCCAACCATTTGTCGATACAGGCCACGTCCATGCCCAGCTGGGCTGCGCGAATGGCAGCCACATAGCCGGCCGGACCTGCGCCGATAACGACGACATCGAATTCCTTGCTCATGCTTTTCCTTGCAATAACGTGTAGCGGCTACGAGTGCGGGCCTAAACCTGCAGCAACAGCCGGGCCGGATCCTCGATGAGTTCCTTGATCGTACGCAGGAACAGCACCGCGTCGCGGCCGTCGATCAAACGATGATCGTAGGACAGCGCGAGCTGCATCACCGGGCGGATGACGATCTCGCCGTCCACGACCACCGGCTTCTCGTTGGTCGCGTGCATGCCGAGAATCGCGGCCTGCGGCGGGTTGATGATTGGCGTCGACAGCAGCGAACCGAACACACCGCCATTGGTGATCGTGAAGGTACCGCCACTCATCTCGTCCATGGTGACCTTGCCTTCCTGTGCACGCTTGCCGAGATCGCGAATCGTCGATTCGATCTGGGCATACGATTGCTGGTCGGCATCGCGCAGTACCGGCACGAGCAGGCCGCGCGGCGAGGATACGGCTACGCCGATGTCGTAGAAGCCGTGATAGACGATGTCGCCTTCATCGATCGAGGCATTCACGATCGGGAAACGCTTGAGCGCCTCTACCGCGGCCTTGACGAAGAACGACATGAAGCCAAGACGAACTTCGTGATCCTTCTCGAACTTGTCCTTGTACTGGTTGCGCAGAGCCATGACCGCTTGCATGTCGACCTCGTTGAAGGTCGTAAGCATGGCGGTGTTCTGGCTGGCATCCAGCAGGCGTTCGGCAATACGCTGACGGATACGGGTCATCGGCACGCGCTGTTCGGTACGCTCGTTCGGCGCATCCGCCAAAGCCTGGCGATCGGCCTGTTCAGACACCGCCTGCTCTTCGCGCTCCGAGTCGCCGCGCGGCGAAGATTTTTCTTCGCTCTTGTCGGCTTTCGAGCCGCTCTTGGCGTCGATGGCTTTCTGGACGTCCGCCTTGGTAATACGGCCATCCTTGCCGGTACCTTCGACATTGCGCGCGGCAACGTCATTCTCATCCATCAACTTTTTGGCCGCCGGGCTGGCGACGGCTTCGTCGTCGCCATCGTCCGATTTTTCCGATTGGTCGTCATCGGACGATTGATCCTTGTCCTCGCTGGCGTCCTTTTCGTCGGCGCTATCGGCGGCTTTCTGATCGTCGTCGGCGTCGCCGTCTTCGTCATCATCATCGCCGGCGTCCGCGCCATCGCCTTCCTCGACGATAGCAAGCACGTCGCCTGCCTTGACCGTGTCGCCGGCTGAAACCTTGATTTCGGCGAGCACGCCGGCGGATGTGGATGGCACCTCAAGAACGACTTTATCGGTCTCGAGGTCGACGAGATTCTCGTCGCGGCCGACCTTGTCGCCCTTGTTTTTCTGCCATTCACCCACGGTGGCTTCGCTGACGGATTCCGGAAGCTCCGGGACTTTGACTTCTGTGGCCATGCTTGTCGTTTCCTAACTTGTCGAGTTCGTTGGCGTGAGTCCGCGTACTAGCGCGCGGCCGAAATCACTTCTTCTTGGACCGGGACTTGCGCGTTTGCGCCTTACCCTTGTCGACCAGGCGCTCGCCGCCGGTAAGACCGGCTTCGACCACTGCCTCCTGCTGTTTGACGTGCAGCTTGTGATAGCCGACCGCCGTGGTCGCCGCACCCGGGCGCGTGGCATAAAGCAGTTCATGACGCTCGGCCAGCGGTACCTGCAAGCGGTGCTTGATCTGATACCAGGCGCCCTGGTTTTCAGGCTCTTCCTGGCACCACACCACTTCCTCAGCGTTCTTGTAGCGATCCAGCACCGCGGCGTAGTCGTTCGCCGGGAACGGATAGAGCTGTTCGATACGCACGAGAGCGACGTTATCGAGTTCGCGCTCTTCGCGCGCCTGATAGAGGTCGTAGTACACCTTGCCGCTACAGAACACCACACGCTCGATGGCATCGTTATCGATGCTGTCGGGTTCGTCGATGATGAAGTTGAACTGGCTTTCGGCCAGATCCTCCAGCGTCGAGGTCGACAGGCGGTGGCGCAACAGGCTCTTCGGCGTGAGCACGACCAGCGGCATACGCAGGTCCCGCACCATCTGCTGGCGCAGCAGGTGGAACCATTGTGCCGGCGTGGACGGCACGCACACGATCATGTGGCGCTCGGCGCAGAGCTGCAAAAACCGCTCGAGACGGGCCGACGAATGCTCAGGGCCCTGGCCCTCGTAGCCGTGCGGCAAGAACATGACCAGCCCGCAAAGCCGGCCCCACTTGGCCTGACCGCTCGAAATGAACTGATCGATGATGACCTGAGCACCGTTGACGAAGTCGCCGAACTGGGCTTCCCAGATCGTAAGCGT
>VMHT01156995.1_pt1 | contig 15595 bp, 35 predicted proteins | sample 4693611 | NCBI WGS metagenome assembly VMHT01 (sample SAMN12280063, study PRJNA550983) | marine metagenome | isolation source: seawater sampled from same location over 5 years 0.02-0.2 micron viral filtrate | place: USA: collected off the coast of southern California halfway between the port... ... | reverse complement strand
GCTAGCAGGTATTAATATAGTGTAATTAACGGTTCTCGATATACTACTTCCGCTTGTGTTTGTAGCAAATGAATCTGTATCCCTACTTAATATTGTGCCTTTTGCAATAGAAGGATCTGTAATAAAACCACTACTATCAACGTTAAAACCTAATAGGTTTGCTGTGGTACAAGTGAAAGTACCTAGCGATACTGTAGGTTCTACTGCTTGTATAAAGAATGGACTTCTTGCGTTAATCTTTGTACTCATATATCTTTACTTATGTCGTTTATAAATGCCTCAATAATTTTGTCTTCATATCTTTTTATTCCAAGATTGTACGGACGTGTAAAAAACAAACTAGGCTTGATACCTTTTCTGTATATACTATTTTGAATAACAAAGGCTATTGATTTGTAATTACCTCTTGTAAATCTACCTTTACTATCTCTGAATCTTATCTTACGTGCCTTTACCCAATTTAGTATAGCACCGTGTGGTGGCTTCTTGCTTGTGTAACTAAATGGAGTATCATACTTTTTTTCTTTACCGCTTACCCCTTGATCTTGAAACTGACCATAGTGTGCCATTTCAAATACAGTCTTAATGGTTTGACTTGTTTCGATTACATCAAAGTTTAACGACTTATACAATGTACTAGACAAATTTTTTTTCTTTCGTGTTAACGCTGTGCGTGATTGTGTGATCACATATTGACCAAACTGCCGCATCACTTCGTTGGTTTCTTTTAGTCGCATACGTCTATGTCATTTTGAATAAGTACATCAAACGTGCAAGTCCACCCTGTTAACAAATGTTCAAAACGATCTACAAATGGTTCACAATTAGGTACACCGTCTAATTGATATTTATCAGTGTATAATGTACCCCTTGACAATTTAGATAACAATAGGTTTAATACCGCTAACTGTGTATTCAGAACGTCGTGTTCGTTTGTGTTGCCTTGATATATGTCAGTTACCTCTTCCTTAGAAACATCTACTATGTCCATACATAGCACTGATACGTTTAGCCTCCAGTGATTTGTAGCAAACTGAGCGTTGTTTACAATAACGTGTGCTAAAGGAAATATAGTCTGCTTAGACAAGTCTACATCTGTTATGTCTCCTGTAGTAACTGTGTTTACATTAGGATCGTTTAACAATGTATCCTTTAGTGTTTTTGTAATTTGATAATATCCCCTTACTCCTTGGTTGCTCATCGCATATTGTTTTTAATTTGTCTTGCTTCTAACTCTGACTTGTCTTTCATAAACGATAACATAGTCAAGCATTCGTGTACGCCTAAACTTGTGATATGTTCAATTCTTGTAACATCTCCTTGAGCGAGTGCATATAGGCTTTGATACCAACCCCACTTCCTTCCGAATGTAGCAGTGGAATCCATTCCGCCTCCCTCTCCCCCAAACACCTCAGGGTAGCTGTCAATAACTCTTTGCTTAAATTGAAAAAAAAAACGAAAGTACCCAGTACAACACTTACTGGCATATCTAAATACTTAGCTGCTTTATCTGTTCCTTTATACTCTTCAATATCGTATCGCTCACCCTTACTATGAGTAATGGGTCTATATAGAACGGCCATCGCTTTGTGCATATTATCCCATTCACTAAAGTAGTTATCTAAGTCAACATACTCCCCCATTGTAAGATCATCTAATACAGGTACAAATCCGTATTCTACACCCGACATAGTGAACTTTGACTGGAAGTCATACTTTTTGCTAAACAAGCTATCTAGGTGGTCTATGATCTGTACTAAACTTCTGTATCTTATGTTTGCTATATCCTTGAGATCTATGCCGCAGAATATCTCTACTGCCTTTTGCATAAGGAACGCTGTGCCTTTATTCTCTTCAGTATCTAACTTGATATATTTCATATATTGACCAAGTGTGATCTCATTAAGGTTGCTAGGTACTAATATTTCTGCCTTCATACTTATATAACGTTTACTTCTGTAGATTTTGAGTAAAAAGAAAGGGTAACATTTCTGCTACCCTAACTCACCAATTATAAACAAACAATTTGAGAAGAAAATTATTTATTCACTAAGATACATATTTTTTTCTTTTCTCTGACAATCACTGTGATCATTATCGTACTTAGCTTCCCCACACCAACCACAGAAGTTATCACTGTACATATCGTCTATTGATTCTACTACCTCTTCCCAGTTTACATTATTAAGAAAGTCATCAGTATACCTGTCACTACCTGTAGTGTACTCCCATACATATTGCTTAACTGTATCTTCTGCTTGCTTTAGGGGTTGACTTGTGATAATTTCGTAATACGTTTCGTAATCGTCGTTTACTAACTCTAGCATTACTGCCCAAGTTTCATAGTTCGTCCATCCGTTGTATTTAGTCGAGTCTTCCATAGTCAAATGTAATGTCTTCTAAGTTAAAACCTTGCTCTACTAGGTAGTCCGCTACCCTGTCGTAAAATACCTCGCAAGATATACTACCCTGCCACGGTTGTGTGAACCACTGCTTACCATTGATGTACATTCTGTATCCTAGTACGCACGAACCTTTGTCGCCATACTCAGTCTCTACTTGACTTCTGATCTTTAAGATTTGATTTAACTGTTCTGAATTAATCATATTGTGTGTTATTTTAATTATACCTAAACTTACCTCTTTTTTTATAGAGTGTCAAATTTGTAAACTATTTTAACTATCCCTTAACTGTTCTAAGTGGGAAATCATTTTAGTTACACTACCCTTAATACCAAAGTATTCCTTAACGTGTTTCAGTCGCCAGTGCCTATGAGGTTTCAGTCCTACTTTGTGTAATTTAAGGTCACGTATACTGATTACTAAATTGTAGTACCCTCTACTACTTACTTTGTCGTTTATTGTTAGCGGTCTGCTAAGATCTTTTTCGTACTGTGTCATATTGCGTGTGATTATAATTCCTTTGCTATTACGATAGGTTATTGAACCATCCTTCCATACTAATGCGTACTTATCCTCTATGCTGTCTTCCATAAGGTTGTTTTTGGTAGTGTTCCTTGATTATCTCTAAACGGTCTTGTAAAGTCTTACCGTTGATCTTGCCACATACTGGCATAAGTTCTGTAATGAACTGACCTTGTATTGGGAATACCTTGCCACCATTACGTCTTGCGTTAGCATTGATGCGTTCAGTTGTGCGACCTGAGTAACCGTGTACACGATTAGGATAGTCATCTACTGATACTTCTACACTACCAACGTACTTGTTTGTGATTTTGTCGTAAAGGTCTAAATGGTGACCTACTATGTTAAATATTGAGTTCATTGTGTTATAATTGAATGTTACACCTAAACTTACACAGTTATTCACATTTGTGCAAATTTTTAACATTCTTTAACGTATCGCATACTGTCCGTAGTTTGGACGTGCTAACTTATTGATAACAGAGTATCTTAGGGCATCACAAGCGTGGTTATACTTGTCTATAGGTTTATTAGTGAGGTTGCCATCCTTGTCTTCTATGTACTTGTAGTTTCGCATTTCTTTGATTACATTACTACTTGACTCTGTTACGTGTAACTTGTAGCGTCTGAGTAAATCTATACCTTGATTAATAGCACCCTTACTTGTAGGTTTAACGTTCCACCCCATACGGTAGATTTCTTCAATACTTTTAGGTTCTGCTGAGTCTGCATACACTTCATCCCTTCTGTCTAGTTTTAGTCGCTGTAACTCTTTAGCTATATCCTGATTAGTCAGCCCTGTACGATACAGTAACTCGTGTACATATATATTGTCTCCGTCCATATACGTACCCACTAAAGCTGTAGGATCATTACTGAACCCAAAGTCTAAACCATAACTAACCAACTTGGCTTGTGTCGGTATTTTAGGAGTAGTCTGAAATTTAAATACAAGGCTTCTGCTTTGTCCTCGCTCTCCTAGACCATATACTCTCCAGTACTGTTCGTCAGTGTCCCTTAAACGTTCTATTTCTTCAACAATACTTCTTGGCAAGAATGGATTATCTAGGTACGTTGTTTTGTAAAACGAGCAGTCATTTCTTGTCAGTACTTTATCGTATATCCAGTGAAACTCATCTGACGGATTGTAGTCAATTACTATTTGCTCTGAGGTACGAAAAATAAGTTGCTGCCAGTCTTCATAGTTTAGTTCATTTGCTTCATTGATAAACAACAAGTCTCTTTTGCGCCCACGTATCTTTTGCGGTTGATCTAAAGAAATAAATTCTATTTTATTACCATTGACTTGATACTCACTGTTACTTTTGGAATGATACTCTTCTCTATACAAGTCATACTGACGTATAATATCGAAAAAGTCACGCATTACTGTACCCCTAACTGCAGGAAAACTTTTACGTACAATCGTTATTAGCTTACCTTTGTTACGTTGGCAGTAGTCAAATATGATCCACAACAAGATGTTGTAAGTCTTGCCTGAACGTGTACCCCCTTGCTGAACGACAATCTTATTCCTGTCCTTCTGTAAGATGCGGAACACCTTGTTCGTATGTATTATCGAATTGCTCTGCTGTATCAATTATGCGTACTTCAAATAGTTTCTGACCTTCTGCTCCTGTTATTTCTTGACGTTCTACATAACCTCTATGCTTACCTTTGGTCTTTAGGTAAAATAGTAACTCTGCTGTCTTTCCTTCACGTATTGCGTTTAACAATTTCATTTCAGCTAAGTCTAAATTACGCTCTTCAATATCCCTACACTCCTGTAAAAAATCTACGTCTGATTTAATCCAGTTGTAATACGTTTGCCTTGAGATACCTGATGCCTCACAGCTTATACTGATGTTACCTAGTGATAGTTTGTAGTTTTCTAAAAACTTTTCCTTACTCTTCATCGTCTGCAAATTTACAAGCCTCGTTATACTGATTACGGTTTACTTCGTATATATAGTCTACAAACTTATCGTACCACTTAACTTTTTCGTGTAACTCATTTAATTCTTCCATACTTGTCTTCATATCGTATTATATCATTTTCGTCAAAGCTACTACCTAACTGTACTTCTGTAAAGGTTAAGACAGTTACTCCAACATTCTTAATTCTATGCTTACTACCTTGTGGTATATGTATAACGTCACTAGGCAGGAACACTATGCGTTTGTCATCTAACGTTATAATACCCTGCCCTTTGACGCACGACCATACCTCTTCACGGTACTGATGAGATTGATAAGACAGTTCTTCATTTACTTCCACGTCAATCCTTTTACATTTGAAGTTGTCTTTCTCATATAATACCTCATACGTTCCCCAAGGTCGCTTTACTAGCATACTAAAATAATTCTTGTTGTTTTTCGTTTTTCCACTGCTGCATATCTTTTATATTTTTGTGATATACGTTGTCATTGTCGTAACCTGTGATGGGTACAACCTTTGCTGCATAATCTGAAAGGTATTGGTGAAAGAAGTCAGCATACGGATCGTCTAGGTCTGCAACATTGTTAAGTTTGCTACCCTCGTCAAGAAAAAATTGTAACGAACGACCCATCTTTTTGCCACGACGGGTGTGGGTGTCGAGAGCATAATCAGGAACGTCAGGCTTGTAGTCTGATTTGAGCGCAAACATCTTGGCATTGTCGACCAAACGTGATTTTGGTGAACGTGCTAACAATAGTATTGCATTGATGATTGGAATGATTGCTTCCTCGTGATTCTTGGCAGCGATGACTTGCCAGTTTTGGTATAACGATTGTATTTGCGTAACAATGTTAGGATTAGCAAGACCAATATCTTCTGAAGAAATGATCAGCATACGTTTCCACAAGTACTGGGCATAGCCACTACCTGCGAGTTCTGTACCAAAAAAGATTGCATCACGCTCGACACCTCTGCGTATAGATTTCTGAAATGCACTGCTACATTCAAAAAAATCATAGTTTTTACGTGTTAAAATTTGATAAGACATATTTGTGTGTTATTGATTATGTTACAAATATAACGAATTAAAAGTAATTTTTTACACTAATGTCAAATTTTTTATGTTTGCTGTCCTGCAGTTCTTCTATTAATGGGTAGTATTGTTTTGCTACCTCGTATGCTTCTCTACCTAATTGATCACGATCATAAGATTGTAACCCACCTGCGTTTTTGTGTGTCATAGAGTCTTCATAAGCACCTTGATAGGTTAATATTTGTTTACCGTCTTCCTTTACTTCAATAGAAATCCAAAGATCATCAAACAACAGCAACTCCTTACGTAATTTCAGTAGGTACTCTGTGCGTACAATGTAATTACCATAAACTGGTTTCCTACGTTTCTTAAATCCTTCCTTATTGCCATACCTATATTCCATAGGCTTACTTACCGTAATCATACCTACGTTAGGATCTTCAAATTCTTTAGCTACTAACTTAAGGTACTTACTGATCACAATAGGTGTTTCGTGCTTCTTAATCTTGTCTGCAGTGAACCTCATATCGTCATCCATCTTAAGTACTAAGGAGTACTCATTTTCTTTGGCATACTTACCAATCTCTACAATCTGTCCCATAAGCCCACTACCTTCAGGGGTTGTAACTAAGTTATCTTTACCTACTGATTGTTCATAATACATAGCTTGGTTTTCTTCACAAAATACTTTCCAATCTACTTTTACATCTTTAATCCAATACATTACTTTTTTCTGAATGTCGTATGGACGGTTGTGTGACGGTATTGCTAATAATATTTTCATAATTAAAATGGGAATGTTACTGATCTTTCTCCTTCTCTAAGTTTTCCTTTACCTGCTGTGGGTTTCTTAATATGTATTACGTTACCGAATTGCCTTCTTAGTTTCAGTGTAGTCTCTAACATACCATCCTTTGTACGATCTGTTTGACATCCACCTTCTGCTTCAAAGTTGCCTTGTGTTACAATACTGTACCTAGATTCGATATACATATAGCGATTCTTATATACATTGAGGCAAGACATATAATGATCCTCACCCTCTACATAAGACGTATCATAATTCAGTCCGTGTCCTTTTAGGTATCCTGTATACGATGCGTTGAGGTATCCTGTAAATTTAAATGGTTGCTGATCTATGTAATGGAGTGGAGTCCTGATGTTTTGAAAACCAAACATAAATGCACCAACATCCTCTGCTATATCTGCAGCACGTTGTATCAATGCTCTAACCTCAACAGGATCATCAACTAGATATGGTTCGCCTTCTTCTATGTAATTACGTCTTACGTTTACTAAATCATCATCCATCATAAAAACATTGTCGAACGTATCTAATATAAACTGTCTACTTGATACAATGTTCCTTACGTGGTTAGGTTCTGCTATAACTTCGCACATAGGATTAAAGTCTTTGTACTCGTCTACCTCTTTAGCAGGTACAACTAATATAAGATTGTCTACAAACTTTGCAGTGTTAACAGCACTGGCTCTACCTTTACTAGGGCATACTATTTTTATTTCTGCTGCCATAACTTCTGAAAGTCTTTTACCTTGATTACGCTTGTTTCCTTAATACGTTCAGTTTTGTAACTACGTGCCTTTTTTAGTTTTAGTACATTACGTAACCACGTTTCGTCTAATTCGTTATCACAAAAGATCATCACTGCTGTGTACTTTTCGCTAAACTTCGGTACAATAGGCATATCTACTTGTTCTGTTTCAACTTTGTAGAACTCTTCCTCAAAGTCGTCCATAAAGAAACCTAACTGCTTTTCTTCCATACCCATCTTCATAAGGAAGTCTTTCTCGTATTGGTTAGCTAACATATCTACATCCCAGTCACCAAACTCCACATTGTCCTTAATAACAAATTGATTTTGTTGTTCAGGTGTTAGATCACTAGCCTTGATAACATACACTTCCTCTAGTCCTGCCTCCTTACAGGCTTTGTATCTCATATTACCACCTAGTATTACGTTGTCATCGTTAACCACTATTGGTCGTATCTTGAGCATTTCAGGAAATTCCTTGACACTTCGTACTAACCTGCTGAACTTGTGACTTTTAATTGTTCTAGGGTTTTCTGCGTTTGCGTGTATCTTGTTGATACTTACTTTTTCTATGTTCATACTTCTAATTCTAATGATTCTAATGTTCTTTTATAGTACTTTTCTAATATTGGAAACAACTCTTCAAAGTATTCAGGATCTACATACTCAGCCATAAACACTAACTTGTTTCTTTGGTTTACGTGTGTTTCATCACCTGCTATACATAACCCTAATACTTTATCTAAATTTGGGTTCCATTGTCTATATAATTCATACATTTCGATAGCGTGTAGAACTGATGCGTGATGATGGGTTTTTCGACCATTGGCTTTAAAATGATTTGCTATCTCACTTAATTTCATCTTAAGGTGCTTTTTCATCAGTACGCTAAACAACGCTCTATAATATATTATTTCATTAGTCCTTCGTTTACTGTACACATTTACCCCTGTTAGTTTTTTAATTTTTCTCGCCCATAACTGTGGCTGTACTTGTTTTCTCATAATGTGTCTTCAAAATAATAATTATTAATAAACTCCTTTACTTCTTCAGGATGCTTACCCTGAATATTATTCTTGAATGCAGTGAGTACGTTTAGTGTTTTCATTTTACCTGACTCGTAAAAGTCTTTACTACACTTATATATACCTATGTCGAGGCTTTTCTTGTCTATAGCTATAAATTCGAAATTATCATACTTGACACCAAATACTTCACTGTATACATAAGTTTGTATATCATATCCTAGATTATAAGCGTCCTTACGAAAGTTAGTAATGTTTTGACAAGTCTTGAGATCTACAATACTACCTGTATCTGTAATAATATCCGCTTTAGCCCTGAAAGGTATACCTGATACTAAACCTACATTAGACACTTCGGTCTTACTGTTACGTAATCGTCTAACTGCAGCATTATTTAATAGAAATGATTGCGATAGTCTTTCTGCGTCTTCCTTTTCAGTCTGAGTGTATACAGGTACTGGATCGTGCTGTGCTTTTAGTTCTTTGTACTCCTTTGTTGTTTTAGTCTTAGTCTTTGAGTATATATGACTACTAAATTTTTCAGGTTCTAATATAGCGTGATGAAACAACGTGCCGTCTCTTAATGCTTGACTACTGCTTTTGTTTATGAAGTAATAAGACTTTGGACTTTTAGCCATATTCTTAACCTTACTACTACTAAACATATTTTGATCGCAATAACCATAGTAAAAATCATCATCTACCATACGTTCTAATAGTGTATCTTTTTTCCACGTTACACCGTCAAACAATGTTATATCTTCCATACTAATGTTTTAAATGATGATCTACATAATTCTGTGCTTCTTCTAAAGTACCAAATGTAGCTATCTTTGTGCTTTGCTTATCAAACACAGTAATGGTTCTAATACCATACCTTTCGCCTTTGCGCTTTTCAGTTACTTTTTCCCACAATGAGTAAGAACCGTAAGTCCAATACCCATCTACTTGTTTTTTTAATTCTCGTTTCATTTGTCGTTTACTGTAATATCTTGGCTTTATCATTTTTTTTCTAATAAATATTTAATATACTCACCTCTTACGTGATCATAGATACTTGGTCTAAATGTATCTAAGTAATCATCAGGACAGAACACTAACGTATAATGTTCCTCGTCAAACGTTTCTACATCTACGTATATTTCCTGAACCTCTTTGTTATTTGTTGAAAGTGAATAACAGGATCTAACATAGATTACTTTAGGATTCTCTGAAGTACTTTTCTTCATATTGTGCTAATTTATTTGATGCCTCTAAGGCTTCTTGTTGATATTTAAGTTTTTCTTTACGGTATTGCGAAACAATCTTCTCGTACGAGTCTTGTTCCATCTGCATACTGGCTACATATATACCTATTTCTGCTAATGCTTGGCCTAATACCTTGATTACTTTATTATCAGGCTTAGCTTTTTTCCATTCGATTAACTGTTCACTGATAACTTGAAAGTTATTGAGATACGTTAATTCCTGTACTGTTCTAGTCTTGGCTCTGTATACAGATTGACCCAATGAGTCTTTTTCCATATTAATAACCGTTACGATTTAAATGAAGCCCTAATTGCTGTGCGGCATAGTTAATATGCTTCTGAGTAGTAACAGACCACCAACCGTGTTGTGTGAGTGTATCTCCGTTAATTGTAGCTACGTGGGTTGTATAGCTAATAATCTTGTTACCGTCTTTTCTTAAGTTTTGCTGATAGCGTTTAAAATACATAAGTGTTATTTTTGAATTATACTTATGTAAAGTTAACAAATGTTAATAAGAATAGCAAGTATTAATACATATTTTTTATTGCGGCTAAGTCTTGGTGCAACATATAACAAGGCTTCTTAGTTTTCTTTTTTGTCCACAAAGTTGTATCAGGACACCACATATCTTGCGGTACTGGCATAGTTATATCATTCAGCCAAAACAGGTAGTTACCCTTAGGATCATTCACAAAGTATAACTTCACTTCTTGATCCATTTCCATAAGACGTTCATACTTGTACTGTTCTAACATTTTAGTTTCGTAATACTTTTTCCTAAATTTCATCTCCATAGCACAAGTTTTACCTTTTGGAGTTAAACCAACTGCGTCACAATGAGAATAATCTTCTCCTGTCCAATTAAGTTCCCATCCATCTAATCCGTTGAATAGATCCACCACAGATCTTTCGTATTTATGTACTAGCTGTATATCCATTATCCCATACGTCGTTTAATTGTGCAATCCACTGTTTCCAAGTCGATGCACTACAACTACAGGGTAAAAAATATTGATGATTGTAATACTTAGAGTGTAACTCAGCCATAAACTTAGCTGACTCGTGTCCTAAATCGTTGTTTTCCTTGATCTCTTTGAACCGTTTATGTTCGGCTGCTGTCATTTGCATTCTCATAATACTATTTTTTTAACCAACGGTCTTCCCAGTCAATTTGCCATTCATTCATTTTAGCTTGACGCTCTCCGCAACCACAAGATTCATAACCTAACCAGTCTACCATAATTTTATTGACTAGCCACTTTATACCTGTTTTACGAAACACTATTTCTAGTAAATCTCCAATTTTCATAATAACTGTTTTAAATGATTATACACCTTTTTGTATGTATTATATAACGTGTAGTATGGTATTGTAGTTTTGCGAGATAACGAACTGATATTCTCACCTGCGTTAATTAACTCAAATACCTTACTATCAAACCAATACATATTTTTTAATTCTTCTTTGATTATTTCATACTTCTGATCATACTCAACAATATGGTCACTTTCCATACTAAAGCCAACACCTTCCCATTCTACTTCTATGCCACTTTTGTTGTTTTCCTTACGTTTCATATCAATAAATATTGACTTAAGCGTTTTAAGGACGTAATATGCGTTAACTTCTGTTTCGTTATACATTACATCAGTTCCATTTGAAAGCACCTTATGCATTCGTAAATACATCTCCTGAGTGATGTCTTCTGCTGTATCTTTATTACAACCAAATGCCTGCACTAGGAAGACCCATTCATTGTGACGATCATATATTATTTCTAAAACTCTTCGTACCATCTTGTTATAATAACGCCAAAAAATAAAAACATAAACTGATAGCGTTCGTGATAATCTATTGGATACTCGTCTATGTTGTAATCATCCTCCATTAAAGTATCGTAATACAAAAAGCCTACTGATAATCCTTGTAACCATACCAACTGAATATTGCTGTGCATCAAAACGGTAATTCTTTAATACTAAAATCTTCTTTTGTAGCAATAGGGTTTTCGTCTCCTATCTCAAAACCAACATTGTTACGAATACTACATAATTTAATAGGTTCGTCTAACGGTGTAGGTCTACCCCCTGTGTCTACATCTTTCACCTTGCGGACGTGTAGGTGGGAATACATCCATTCTGTCGGATGTTGCGTATATCTATGTATCACCATAAAATCATCAGCCCTGTTAACAAACTTACCCCCACCTTCTACATCACTAGCCATAGGCGGAATTGGGTGTTCTGCGTAATAATGATTCATACCGTGTTTTTTTCTTAATGCCTCTGTACTTGCGTGAGTGTTTAACCAAATTGCGCACTTGTGATTTCTACAGAACGTTCTAAAGTGACTACATACTAAATAGTCGTACTCGTGAGAGTTTATGTTTTTAAGATCTTCTTTGTCTTTTATAAGACTGTTATACGGATCAATCATAAAGCCATCAAACTTCCATTTTTTCATTACTGACTCAGCTAGTCTCAACAAGTCCTTGTAAGTGTACAACAGATTATTGTCGATAAACTTAAAGTGTTCGTATATCCATTCCTGATTTTTCTTCAGTTCGTTTTCAGTCATTTTATTGATAGGCTTACCTACCATAAATTCTAACAACTTACGTATTATAGTGTAAGGTTCATTTTCACTACTGAATACTAACCACTTTACGTTATGTTTCAGACTGTACAATAACATTAGATACAACACTGTTGTTGTTTTACCAACGTTAGCGTGTCCTAAGATAACATTGAAGTTACCATACTTAAACCTGAAGTGTTCGTCTATTTGTGGCATTCCTAGCTTTAAACCTTCTTTAATTTGGCCTGATCTTATTAGGCGTATCTTATCAATTTCGTTTTTAAATTCTACTATCATTGTGTGTTATAAAAAAAAGGGACACTGAAAGTATCCCCATTTTGATTAAAAAGGTAAGTCACTAGATTCACGGTCAGGCGAATGGTCTTTAGCTGTTACTTTTGAATTATTTGGTTGAAAATCATTTATTTCTCCGTAGATCTTACTACTGTCTTTCATAGATCGTTTTAAATCTAATCTAAAGTAACCTTTTCCATCTACTTTATCTTTGTTCGTTTCGAGAAATTCTTTAAAGCTGTCAACGTGGAATGCAAGTCTTGAAACTATAAACTCACGTTGTTTGGCTGTACTGGCGTCTGACGCATATAAGCCTTTTACATATTTATCCATTGTATACAAATTGTTCGATCATTCTTGCTAAATTCAGTACATCTTGCTCATCTGCATTTTTATTTGAGTAAAAGTTTGCTGCACTTGAGGCTGAACTTTGTCTTATAATAAATTTCTGTACGTCATCTTTGCTTGACTGTACGTTAGTCTTATTAAATACCTGTGGGTTAAATTGAGTATCACGTACTAACTTGGCTGTGCTTTGTTGCTGATTCTTGACCTCATACGTAATATCATCTCCTACAGATTTTTTAAAGTTTCCTTTGGCGAGGAAAATCCACTTCTCCCCATTTGCCATAGTTACGTCCCACCTTGTGTATTCTAAATACGTTGGCTGTTGACGATTTTGTTCGATAAATGTAATCTTACTTGTCTTTTGCATAATATTCTAATTGCGTTGTTAATACTTCTAGTTTTGCCTCTAGTTCGTAAACTTTCTCCCTTAGGGTATCTACTTCTAAATTACGTAAGCGTAATACGTCTTCTGAGTGTGTCATTGATTGTTTGCGTGTGAGTTCTTCTTGCTAATTCTTGTCTTGCTAAATTACGTACTGATTCAGTGTTACTGTCATACAATCTGTTACGTAATTGTTTTTCTGTTAAGGATTTCATCCTGTTGTTTACTAATTTTATCATATTGTGTTATTTTGAATTTAAGTAAAGTTATGAATTTTTTTTGTTAAAAACAATAGGTAAGTAAAAAATAGGTAAAAAAAAACACCCCTGTTTAACGAGAGGTGCTTCAAAATATATGAATAAAGATAACATACCACCTAAGTATGTCTAATAGAGATAACAAATATAGTGAAACTTTAAGTATACACCAAAAAAAAGGAGGAATACTTAGTACCCCCCCCTCTTACTTCAAGAATAACACACAATTAAAAGTATAATTGCACCACTAAATTATAACTATTCTAGGACTTTTACAAGTTCTTGGTACTTATTTATCATTTCTTGTAGTTCTAAACTAGAAAACTTCTGTATTTCTTTTGATTTTTTATGTAACATTTCTGCTTTTTCTGATCCTAAATATAGTGAATACTTGTATTGCTCACCTGCCCTATATACATTACAGGCAACACACTGGACAGCTACATTATCTTCATCCCATCTTGTGCTATAATGTTTACGGCTCATAAAGTGTCCTGCTTGTTGTTGTTTCCAGTGTTCTTTTTTACCACAAGTTACGCATTCACAATACCCTTTTTGATCAGCATACCTAAGTCTTATGTATCTACTGAACACCATATCTAACTTACGTACTAATTTTGAGCGTGTAGGTTTTTTGGAGTTTTTTGGCATAGTCTTTTGTGGTTTCAAAAATTGTACTATTTTTTACTATAATACTGTATTACATATAATACTGTATTAATAATACTAATATAATACTTAATACTGTATTATGTATTATTTATGTAGTTTGTTACCGAACACTTTTTCAGCACCTCTACTACCAAAATAACCAAAGAAGACAATCTGAAGTAGATCCTTGACTACCTCTAATTCTTGTAATTGAAATGCCCAACCTATTACAAATGCTACAGTAAGAAAAGCTAATGTAAGTGGTCTAACGTTTTTTGATAGCCAACTATTAGATTGTGCGTCAGCTACCCAACGTTTAGTAATACCGTCAAACTCGTGTATTTCTTGGTCTAGTTTCCGTAAGGCGATTTGTTTATCAGCATCTGACATTTCAGAACCACCAATAAGGGTACGAACGACATTACCAATAGGGGTGTCATTAGCAAGGCTGCCAACAACTGAAGGAATTTTAGAAAGTAAAAATTGACCAACTTTAGTATCTTTAAACTTCTTTTTTTTGCTCATACTAGTTATACAACCACAGTGCGTTAGGTTTGTCAGGATCATTGTCTGCGTGAATGAACCCTTGTGCTATACCTATACGTCTAAATCCTGCCTTAACTAATGCGTTTAATATTATTTCTCTTGACCTTGAATCTACACAAGCTATGTCTGCTGCATAACCGTACAGATGTGAAGATCCTTTACTTTGATTTGTAGGTAAACTACCCCCTACTTTTTCGTTATGTGATCCTGTGCGAAACCCACTTGTAATATGAAATGGTATACCTGCCATACCTCTAGCGTCATCTAGCATTTGCAAAAAAGCCTTGTCCATATTTAAGCCACTTCCCTTGTGATCCGGAGAGTCAAACTCAGATAATTCAAAATGTAACATATTATTTTTTTAAAATACTTCTAAATGCTTCACTACCTGCCTTAATGATTTCTTGCTGTAAACTTATCATTTGCGCTTCGTAAGCATCTTTTTGTTCTACTAATGTTTCTATTTGCTTTTGCTGTGATTCTACCTTAGACGTTAGATCTGCGACCTCATCAGGATTTCTACCAATGATTGCATAGATTACTACACTTAAGCTACCAACTATCATACCTACAATAGATACTATAATGTCTTTGTTTTCTGAAGGAATCGAATTGTTTGCTAAGTAAAGTAAAAGTGCTATAACAAGAATAAAAATACCTGCTGCTCCTGAATAGTGTACTATATCTTTTTTCTTCATTTTATCTGTTTGTAGATTTTAGTTAACGTGTATATTATAGTCAGTATAAGTACTACTGTCTGTAATTGCGTATTTATGTTTGGCATAGTACTAAAAACTATTGCACCTAAGTTAAGTC
>VMHT01008923.1_pt1 | contig 15598 bp, 20 predicted proteins | sample 4693611 | NCBI WGS metagenome assembly VMHT01 (sample SAMN12280063, study PRJNA550983) | marine metagenome | isolation source: seawater sampled from same location over 5 years 0.02-0.2 micron viral filtrate | place: USA: collected off the coast of southern California halfway between the port... ... | reverse complement strand
TCGTGCTGGTATTGACGGCTGTGTTGACGTTAGAGGTGACGGCGGTTACGTCATACACCCCGCCAGCACAGGTTATCGTTGGGTAAATGACGAAGACTTCGCATTATTTCCACCGAGGGTTGCTAGTCAAGCTACAGGGCTGGCTACTACTAGCCTTGAGCCTCCTATGGGTGGCTCTGATATTGATGTTTGGGGCAATGTTGTTGATGGTCGTGAAAAGTTCATGGCTCGTATGGTTCTGGCTTCAATCGGTGATTATGTCCGAGAGCATAAGACATTTCCTACGGTGGAATGGATGGTCGAGAATGTTTACCCAGTTTATGAACGTAAAGTAAAAAGCAGGACAGGCGATTTGAACGCCGAAGGGAGAGGATTAGATGAGTTCAAGAGGAAAGTTACCAGCACTATTATCCGAGGCCGAGAGGGAAAACTTCCAGACCTTCGCATTGCGCCACAGCAAAACAGTGCGTCAGCAAGCATACCCGATAGCGTTGCAGAAGTTCCTGCAACCATTGAGCGCAAAATCAAAGTCAAAACGCTCGGAGAACTAAGGGCTACCCCTCCGCCCAGCTTTATGGTGGCGGATTATCTAATCGAGAACAGCTTTGCGGTGCTATATGGCGCACCAGCAACATTCAAATCGTTCCTAGCGATTGATTGGGCGTTGTCGATTGCACACGGTATCGACTGGAACGGGCGACCCACATCACAAGGAGCAGTCGTTTATTTGGCTATGGAAGGCCAATCAGGCATCGCTGTAAGGGCGGAAGCTTGGCATAGGGATAGGCAGCTAGATGACGATGGTGTGCCGTTCTATGCCGTTACAACTCCCATTGGTATGGCGATGGAAGATGCCCCAGATGTGTTACAACTGAGACACGCCATTGAGGATACGCTCGGCGGTGTATCACCCGACCTTATAGTGGTGGATACGCTGGCAAGGTCATTCGCCGGGTCTGGTGCTGATGAGAACTCAGCAACCGATATGGGCATGTTTATCCGGTCATGCGACCTAATGAAAGAGTGGTTCGATTGCACGGTTCTGGCTGTTCACCATAGCGGCAAGGACAGCGACAAAGGCTTGCGTGGCAGTTCTTCTTTGTTGGGGGCTGTTGATACCTCTGTTGCCATTAAACGCACCGAGGGGACGCAATCTGTCGTTGTAAAGGTAGCAAAGCAGAAAGATGTGCAAGAGGCCGAACCGATTGCCTTAAATGCGCGTGAGGTGCGATTTGTGCAAGACGCATTTGCACAAGAGCAAAGCAGCTTGGTTTTGGACATAATGGACGAATTGCCCAAGCCAAAGTCACGCCGTAGTGCCAAACAACAGACAGCAATCGACACGCTGCAAGAGATGTTGGCGGCTGGTAATTGGACAGAACACGATGAAGATGGCGCACCCGGCATCCGTGAAGCGGACTGGAGAAGTGCTGTTGAGGCCAAAATCGGCAAAATGTCGTCGAATGACTGGTATCAGTTTAAGAAGGGGACATCCATATCTGAGAGTGTCAGCTTTTTCAACGGGTTAGTTAATGAGATATGGATGGGTATGGATGGTAATCCATAGGTGCTGCCCATATCCATACATATCCATACCCCCCTATAAAAGGGTATGGTTATGGATGGTCGGAACTATGTATGGAGAAGTTAAATGGCGTTAAACTTTAATCATGGCACGGTGCAATATCGTGACCGGATGGCACAAGTAAAAGACTTTGGCAATTTGCACATCAACGGATACACACCTACCGACATCGACTTCATATACGATGTGCGTGGCGAGGTGTTCGTCATTGGCGAATTGAAGTCAACCGGGGCGAGGTTGCCAATGGGGCAGCTAAGAATGTTGACGGGTCTGATGAATGGGTTGATGCAAGCTGGCAAAGAGGTGGTGGTTCTGGTCGGAGAACATGACACCGACCCGTCGGAGAATATCGACGTTGGTAACGTATGTGTTACCGATAGCTGGCACAGCCAAGATGGCGCGATTATCCGCATGGCGTATAATGGCAAGACAATCAAACAAGCAAGCGAGGCGTTTATAGATGACAAAGCGAAAAAGTAGATATGATTTAGATGCAATCGGCAAAGACGATTACGTTCCCATGCAGGGTTGGCAATATGACCAGATACACGGCGCGTTGAAGCCACTGGATGCGGTTGCGGCAGATATAGAGTTGCGCTGGGGTGTCGGGCGGCTTGAGACGCTGGTCAGCCCTGAGACTGCCGCTAAGTTCGAGGCAGCGAAGGCGAAGCTGGATGTGGCGTTGCATGAGAAGGATGTTGCGCTGGTTATCCAGCGCGCTGGCGTTATGCAACGTGGCTGGGCAGCACTGGAGAAAGAAGCGACGGAACGAGGCCATAAACCAGCCCCGCCTGAGTTTTGGTATGCCACCGCGCCGAATGAGGAAGGCAGAGATGAGATGCAGATAGTTATCGCAAAAGATAACTCCGCCGCGACACTGGCGCAGACTGACTTGCCTGTCTATACTGTTACGGAGATTGCACGGATTGTCCGTGCATGGCGCGCACAGATGGACGTTCATGCCGTGAAGGATGCGTTTCCGGGCGCGGAGATTGTCAAGATTGCTGACAATCAAGAGTTTGATGACGAGATACCATTTTGATTAAGTTTGATGTTAAGGGCGACAAGAAGGTAAAAGCTGCGCTAGACCGAATGGTCGCCAAGCAGCTTCCCTTTGCTGCGTCACTGGCGTTGAACACCACAATCACAAAGGCTAGGGACAATGAGTTGTTCCGCTCGTATCAAAAGACATTTAAGGCGCGAAACAAACAGTTCTTCAAGCTGACGCACACCATATTCAACAGCAGCGCAAAAACATTCCGAACCAATGGATTTGTCCGTGCCGCTATTCAGCGTAATGAGATGCCACCCGTTCAAGGCACAAAGAAGGGTCGGACTAAAACATCTATTGAGGGGCCGATGACTAAGCGGCGGGTCGATACCAGCTTCATGGAGTTTCATGTGTCCGGCGGAACGCGGAGGCCGTTACGCGCGAAGATGGCTGTGCCGATGACGGTTGGCGGGTATAAGATTACACGCACAAAGACTGGTAAGGTTACTGAGGCCAAGAAAGCCAAGACACTCTACCCGCAAGCCAAGACCTTTGTCGGCAAGTCAAGCAAGACTGGCAAAAGCATCCTGTTTGTCAGGACCGGGAAGAAGAAGACCAAGCCAGCATATCACTTTGAAACATCCGTAAAGAACACCCGCAAATACAACCCAGCGACAGCTATCTTGCAGGGCGTAAACACGCGCATCCAGTTCGAGTTCAAGAAGGCATATATCCGCGCCGTGAAGACTGGTCGCATCTGACTATTTCCACCGCAGGGTTATTTCCATCGCAGGGTCATATTTCCACTGGCGGGTTATTTCCATCGCAGGGTCATATTTCCATCGGAGGGTTATTTCCATCGGCGGGTCATATTTCCACTGGTGGGTTATTTCCACTGGCGGGTCTTATTTCCACTGGTGGGTTGTTTGGCTCTATTTCCACTGGTGGATTGACGGGCAAATCAGCGCGCAAATCGTGGCGCGGCGTGGCGGATTGCCGCCCTTTTTTTGTTTCACTTTGTAACAATTTGTGATTGATTATCGCTTGCTTTTCTTGTCACGTTTTGCGACAAAGTAAGAGTGAAAGCGCAATGATGCGCGAAACAGGGGAAGTAGAAAATGCCTATCAATTTGAAGATTGGGTTTAATCATAAAAGCCATTTTGTGGTTAACCCTGCAATGGATGAAACAGGGAGCTTTTTTGTTAATCCCCTCACCCATTATGGTGAGGAAAAATGCCTTGATTATGCAACCGAAATTATAGAACAGCCGATTTGGGATATTGAAGACGCTAAAAGATATATTGAGGCTCTTATTATATGCGGCATGGATTATCATTTTGACGACGACGCAAATGACGTTTTCCGCAAATTCTATTTGTTTTATCAAAATATGGATGTTTGGGGTTGTGAAATGAATGAGCGCGCGCAAGATATGGAACGGCTCTATTTGAAGACTAATAAAGAATTTTGCCCATTCCGTTATGCAAGCGAATTTCGCAACACTTTTGAAAAGGGGACAGCACAATGAATGTAAAAGTAAAAGCATTAAGCAAAGCGGAAATTGCCGCAATGTTTAACAAGCCAAAAATGAGCGACGGCGAAGCGGCAGCGCGCCTTTATCTTGGCAATAAACAAATTGAGCGCGAAATAAGAATTGAGCGCGGTTTCTTGATTGCATGGGCTTGCCTTGCCATTGCGGCACTGGCGACGCCGTTTATTCTTTTGGCGGGGTTTTAATCATGGCTTTATTATCTGAAAGAATTGAGCAAAGCATAGGCGAGACAGTCGCCCAATGGTATGAAACCGAATTAAACGCCGCGTTTGCAAACACTAGCGCGACCATTCACATGGCCGCCAATACGGGCGGCGGTTGCAGTGCAATAGTTGTTGAGAACATAGGCGGCGGCGGTCTTGATGTTGTTATTTCACAAGATAGCGGCGCGCCCCATCTTGCTAATGGTGATATCGCCGTTTGTTTATATCCCGACTTTTTCAATAATTGCATAGGAAACGCAATAGAGGAAATGACGTTAAAGGCGTTTGAAGAACATGAAAACGTCATTCAATATGTGCGCGATTTGCGCGACATGGCGTTAGAAATTGCCGCATTGAAAGGGGGCGAGAATGACTAATTTCCACTTAACACAAATAAGCCGCAATTCTAAACTTGGCGCAATTCCTGTTACCACTAGCGGGGCGCAAACTTGCCCCGACGCTTGCCCCCTAAAGGGCGGCGGTTGCAATATGGAAGTGGGGCGGCAGGCTATGCATTGGCGCAAAGTTACCGACGGGGAACGCGGCGGCGATTGGGCGCATTTGGTCGATGAATTGACGCGCAAAACATACCCAACGCAAATTTGGCGGCATAATGTAAGCGGCGATTTAGCGGGTGACGGGGTAACTATTGACGCCGCCAAGCTGGCGGATTTGGTAAAGGTAAACAAAGGCAAGCGCGGCTTCACATATACGCATTACGACACAATAGAAAACGCCGAAAATCGGGAAGCGGTAAAGGCCGCAAACGCTGGCGGCTTTATTGTCAACTTGTCGGGCAATAATTTAGACCATGCCGACAAGCTGGCGGATTTGGAAGCCGCCCCCGTTGTAACCGTTTTGCCGACTGAATACGCAATAGGCGAAAATGAAACCGTGCCGGAATATAAGGCGCGGCTTTCTACATTGCCAAAAACTACACCGCAAGGGCGACCTGTTACCGTATGCCCTGCAACTTATCTTGGCGGCGTATCTTGCGCGACTTGCAAGCTATGCGCCGCCCCTAACCGTCGGGCTATTGTCGGCTTTCCGGCGGACGGGATACGCAAAAAGCAAGCCGACGCAATAGCTAATCAATAGAGGGATTAAAAAAATGAGTAAACGCAAAACAGCCGATAAATTCAAATATGATGATATTGCAAAATATAGCGACGCTTTATCAATTATAAGCGCGTCATACGGCAGAAAAGACGGCCTAGGCTTCCCAAGCGCAAAGACCGATTATTATTTGGGGGGCTTTATAGCTTCATGGCTTTGTGAAGTTATTTTCGACGATATAGCTTGCCTGCAATGGCAAGGCGAAAAAATAGAAATAGATATATATTTAGAGAATATCTATTGGGCAAGGTATGAAAACAAAAAGCCAATAACACAAGCCGCGCATGATAAAGCAACCGCTAAGGCCTATCAGTTGGGCGGCGAATTAACCGCCGCTGGCTTTCATGTAAACTTTAGATAGGGGGATAAAATGGCAGAAATAGTGTTTATGCATCATGACAAAAACGGGGCGCGGGAAGTTATGCGCCATGACACGGCGACAATAGCCGCCGAATGTGAAGCAATGGAAGCCGCGCGCGCTTTCATAAAGTGGAATGAGAAAAACCCCGACGCGCCGCAAAGTGAAGTTTTGCACCGCTTCATTGATTTGCCCGAATTGGCGCAAGAAAGATTGGGCGCAGCAATCACAAATGAAGCAAAACAAAGGGGGCTTTTGTCATGATAACCATTAAGAAAACGCATATTTGCGCCAATAGTGAGCGCAACGCATGGGGCAAGCCTGCCGATATAGTAGAAATTGCGGCGAATAATAGGCTAGTTATTGCGCGTGTTATTATCGGCGGCAAAACATTAGCCGTCTTTGACAATATGTTTGACACTTGGGACTTAATAGAGGACGGCCCCGAAACTTTAGAGGATATAAAGCAAAGCGGGCTTTGCTTTGCTCACAAGTCGGGCGCAATAGTGAGCAACTCACTAGAGAAAAGCACGGCGATAGGGGGCGAATAAATGCTAGTTATGCGAATAATAAATGCAATCGCGCTTGCAATCATGGCAAGCATAGGAACGCTAATCTAAAGCAAAAAGGCAACGAAGCCCCCGCCCTAATCCGGCGGGGGTTTTTTTGTGCGCGTTTGCAGGCGGCAGCTGGCGCGCCGCCGCCCCTACTATATGTAGAAAACCGCCCACCTCCCCAATAATCCCACAGCGCGCCGCCGGGGCGCGTTTGCAAATTGCTGGTAGGTATCAATACCCGTCAAAATAGCGCGCTTGTGCGCGCCTGTGCGTAGGTTCTATGGGCATCACAGCCCCCCGCGGGTGAGCGGAGGCGCGATTGTCGAATAGTCACAGCTTATATCTAAGGGGATTGTCGATGTCCTACTACATATGGTATGTCTTGTGACAGGTGGAAATGGAGAAACGTATGGGGACTATCGTTCAGATAGCGCAGGCACTCGACCTATCGACTAAGATGGTCAATGACTTGGTTGCGCGTGGCACTATCACTAAGCAACCGCGAGGGCAGTATGATGTCGAGGAAGCCACGAGGGAATACGTCAGGCATATCAGGGAAGTTGCCGCTGGCAGACTGCGCGCTGGCGAACTAGACCTAGCAGAAGAACGCGCGCGACTGGCAAAAGAACAGGCCGACGCGAAGGAGATGGAGAACGCTCTGCTCCGAGGCGACCTTGTTGAGATAGGCAGCGTGGCGAAGGAGTTTGGCAGGCAGGCTTCGGCGGTCAGAACCAGATTGCTTTCTATACCTAGCAAGGCTGCGCCTCTTGTAATATCGTGTGAGAAGCCAGCAGAGGCGAGAGCCATCATTGAAGACATGATTGAGGAGGCGTTGAATGAGTTGGTCGGATACAACCCGCAAGCAACAGACGAAGACGCTTAGTCTCGCCCTAGCTAACGTAAGTGCGCGCGCGCTGAAACCGCCTCCCAAGTTATCCGTGAGCCAATGGGCGGACAGCTTCCGCAAGCTGTCGCCGGAGAGTTCTGCCGAGGTTGGCGCATGGCACACAAGCCGGGCTGAATACCAGCGCGAGATACTGGACGCAGTTTCCGACCCGTCGATTGAAAGCGTAACGATTATGTCTTGCGCGCAAGTTGGCAAAACAGAGATGCTGCTAAACCTAATAGGATATCATATCCATCAAGACCCTTCGCCAATTCTGCTGGTGCAGCCGACTTTGGATATGGCGCAGACATTCTCAAAGGACAGGCTTGCACCTATGCTGCGAGACAGCCCGGTCCTGCAAGGTAAGGTCGCAGACCCGAAGGCGCGCGATAGTGGCAACACGACATTGAAGAAGAACTTCTTCGGCGGACACATAACTATGTGCGGCGCAAACAGTCCTGCGTCTCTTGCCAGCCGACCAATCCGTGTTGTGCTGTTTGATGAGGTTGACCGCTTTCCCGTCTCGGCTGGCTCGGAGGGCGACCCGATTGACCTCGCAAGAAAACGTAGTGCTACGTTCTGGAACAGGAAAGAGGTTTGCGTTTCGACACCGACCATACGCAACGCATCTCGTATCGAGGGGCTATTTGAAAACACGGACAAACGTGAGTATCATGTGCCATGCCCCGACTGCGGACACCATCAGGTTATGCGGTGGTCTAATGTTCATTGGACTGATGAAGACCCAGACACGGCGTTCTATGCGTGTGAAGAATGTGGCGGAGCATGGGATGATGCGGCGCGATATAAAGCTATCCGCAAAGGGGAATGGAGAGCCACCGCTCCATTTGTCGGAAGGGCGGGTTTCCGGCTGTCTGGGTTATGCAGCCCGTGGACACCTTTGTCGTCTGCCGTGGCGGATTTCCTGCAAGCCAAGAAATTACCTGAGACGCTTCGCGTATGGGTGAACACCTACTTAGGCGAAAGCTGGGAGGACGACGGCGAAAGACTGGACGACTTTCAGATTGCATCGCACCGCGAAGATTACAACGCAGACAGTATTCCAAAAGAGGTTGTATTTATTACGGCGGGCATTGACGTTCAGGATGACAGGTTAGAGATGGAGGTCTTGGGTCATGGGCGTGACAGCGAAACGTGGTCAATCGAATACCGCTCCATATTTGGCGACCCTGCTTCTGGTCAGGTGTGGGCAGAGTTAGATAACTTCTTGTCCCTAACATACAAAACCGAAGACGATAGGGAATTGCAGATAAAGGCGTCTGCTATTGATACTGGCGGTCACCACACGCAAGCTGTCTACAAGTATTGCAAACCTAGATTATCTCGCCGGGTCTTCGCCATCAAAGGTGTTGGCGGTGAAGGCAAGCCAATCGTCGGCAGACCCAGCACAAACAACCACATAAAGTGCAAGCTATTTCCTATCGGGGTAGATACCGCAAAAGAGATGGTCTACTCTCACCTGAAGATTAAGGACATAGGTGCTGGTTATTGCCACTTCCCCAAAGAATATACAGACGAGTATTTCGCCATGCTTACCGCTGAGAAAGTAGTGCGTAAATACCACAAGGGATTTCACCGCAGAGAGTGGGTGAAAGTGCGTCCGAGGAACGAAGCACTCGACTGTCGGGTTTACGCTTTAGCGGCATTGTCAATAGTGGGTGTCAATGTTAATATAATCGCGCAAAGGTCTATGAAGGCTAAAGCAAATGATGATGTGGACGACAAACCGAAGCCGAAAGTGAGGCGCAAAGTGCCGAAGCGTGAAGGCGGGTTCGTGAATGGGTGGCGTTAATGGCGCGTAAGAGTAGCATTGCTGCACCGCGAGATAAGTTAAGGGTTCGCCGTAAGGGTCGTCATTCTAAGCGCGTGAAAGCGCGAGTGAAGAAACAGACGTTCTATACGCAAGGGGCTTGCCGTGGCTAATTTATTCGATAGCGCAAATGCACCGACTGGAGTTCCGACTGAGGTTGTTGTCGGTGACTTTGTTCAGTTTAAGATTACCCAGTTTTCCGAAGACTATTCCAACTCTGCATACACGATGCGTTTTGTCGCTCGCATTTCTACTGGCGGCGCAACGGAAGTTAAAGTTGACGCAACAGCGTCTGGTGACGACTATCTTTTCGCCGTTCCCAGCGCAACTTCGGCAAACTATACAGTCGGACATTACCATTACCAACTGGAGATTGAGCGCAATAGCGATAACGAGCGCATTGTTGTTGACCGTGGCGAGATTGATATTGTCACCGACTTCGACAATCAGGTTGACCCGCGCCATCACGCAGAGATTATGCTTGGCAAGATTGAAAGCATCCTCGAAGGCAAAGCCGATAGCGATGTTTCCAGCTATTCAATTGCTGGTCGCTCACTTACCAAACTAAGCCCTGATGAGTTGGTTCAGTGGCGTGATTATTATCGTCGTGAGGTTTCTGCGATTAAGCGCAAGGAAGCTATTAAACACGGACGCAAACCCAAAAGCACAATTTTGTTGAGGTTCTAATATGGCATTGTTTGATTTCCTGCGCCGAGATAAAGAGCCGACTAAGCGGATGAGGATGCCGCGCCAATATCGCACTTACTCTGGTGCGAACACTGGTCGTCTCTTTGCGGACTTCTTGGCCTCTAACAATTCCGCTGACGCTGAATTGAGCCAAGCCCTTCCTATTTTGCGTAACAGAAGTCGCGACTTAGTTCGCAACAATGAGTATGCCCGTCGGTTCTTGCACCTCATTAAAACTAACGTGATTGGCGAAAGCGGCTTTAAGCTGCAAGTTCGAGCGCGCAACGACGAAGCTACTTTGGATGTTCGCGGTAATCAAATTGTCGAAGACGCTTTCCGCCGCTGGGCTAAGATGGGCAACGCGGAAGTGTCTGGTCGAATGTCATGGAAAGACTGCCAAGCATATGTAGCCGAGGCTCTCGCCCGTGACGGAGAAGTCTTCGTCAAGAAGGTTCGCAACAATCGTTATGAAGATGGTTTTAGCTTGCAGTTCATCGAGCCAGAACGTATCGACCACGACAAGAATGGACGCGCCAAGAACGGCAATGAAATTCGTATGGGTGTAGAGATTGACGAGTTCCAGCGTCCTGTCGCCTATCACGTTCTGACCAGCCATCCGAATGACACGTTCTTTATTAAGGATAAGCAGGACAAGAAATATAAAGTTGTCCCCGCCGATGAGATGATACACATCTTCCTTCAGCAGCGTCAGCACCAGACGCGCGGCGAACCATTCATGGCCCCGGTTATCGCCAGCCTGAAAATGCTTGGCGGTTATCGTGAGGCCGAACTTGTCGCCGCTCGCGCAGCCGCAGCTAAGTTCGGCATCATCACGACACCATCTGGCGATGAGTTTGTTGGAGATGACGAAGACCAAAACCAACTGCCGATTGTGGACATGGAGCCGGGTTCATATAGTCAGTTGCCGGAAGGTCATGACTTCAAGATGATTGACCCGACACACCCGACGACAGCGTTTGGTGAGTTTGAGGCTGCTGTGCTTCGAGGTATCGCGTCCGGCCTAAACGTATCTTACACCAGCTTGGCGAATGACCTGACTGGCGTTTCCTACTCGTCTATTCGTCAAGGCACAATCGAAGAACGTGACCATTACAAAATGCTGCAATCGTTCCTGATTGAGCATTTCTGTGAGCCAGTGTTTACGGCATGGTTGGATAGTGCTTTGGACTTTGGCTCGATGCGTCTTCCGGCAACCAAAGAGAAGTTCAATAAGTTCGCAAGCAATGTTCACTTTCGTGGTCGCGGCTTTGCTTGGGTTGACCCGCTCAAAGAGATTAACGCAGCAGTCACCGCTATCAATAATGGCCTCATCAGCATGAATGATGTCGCCGCTAACTATGGTCGTGATGTTGAAGAACTGTTCGCGCAAATTCAGAGCGACAAAGAAATGGCTGACCGTTACGGCCTCAAGATGGCCTTTGAGCCGTTTGGCACTAAACAACCCGCCGAACCAGATGTAACTGGAGACGATGATGGCGAGTTATAAGCCGACTGACGGAATGAAGATAGCCGCCAAGCGCGGTCTTGAGATGCGTCGCAAGTATGGTCGCGGCGGGACTGCTGTTGGCGTTGCCCGTGCTAGAGATATTGCTAACGGAAAGAGCCTGTCGGAAAGCACCGTCAAGCGTATGCACTCGTTCTTCTCTCGCCACGAAGTTAATAAGGCGAAGCATTACGATGCCAAGAAACCTGATGGCGGACCAACGTCATTTAGAATTGCGTGGGATTTGTGGGGCGGAACAGCCGGACAGCGATGGGCGCGCGGGTTAACCAAGATTATCGACAAGGATGAACGCGCCGAAGAAGTCAGCGACACGGTTCGCACCGCTCTTGCCAAGAAGGCCGCTGACCACAATGAGAAGGTTGGCGACACCGCATCCAAGCGGACAAGCACACGAACTTTGGTTGCAGTATTCCGCCGTGGCGTCGGAGCGTATAAGACCAATCCCGGCAGTGTTCGTCCGAATGTATCTTCTCCAGACCAGTGGGCATACGCGCGCGTGAATAGCTTTTTATACGTCCTCCGCAACGGAAAATTCCGCAGTGGCAAACATGACACGGATTTGTTACCATCAGGACATCCGATGTCGAGCAAAGAACGCTCTGATGACAACTTTGATTATATAGGATTTGAAACAATGACTGACCTTAGAGAAACCAGCGAAGAAATCGTTGAGGAAATCGTCGAGGAAATCGTTGAAGCGGATGAACTGGAAGAACGCCACGTTGTCGCCGTGCAGGACGATGACGAGACGGTAACCATTGTCTACGCCAAACATGAGGGCGAAGAAGAAGAAGCCGAAGCCGAGGTTGAAGAAGCCCCAGAAGAAGAAGCTGACCGAGCCGCCCCCCAAGAAATGCAGCATCGCGCATCCGATATGAAGGCTGGCGCGATTGATGAAGAAACACGCCGAGTAAAGATTGCTGTCTCAAGTGAAACACCTGTAGAGCGCAGCTTCGGCAAAGAAATTCTCGACCACACCGAAAAGAGTGTTGACCTGTCGTTTGCTAAGTCTGGGCGTATGCCGCTCTTGCTTGACCACGACCCGAAACAAACAATCGGTGTTGTTGAGGATGTTACTCTCGATAGTTCGTCTCGCGTGTTGCGAGCAACAGTTCGGTTTGGTAAAAACGGAATGGCTAAAGAGATGTTTGATGATGTAACGGATGGCATCCGTTCAAACATCAGCGTTGGCTACCAAGTCAACAAAATGCAAAAAGAGGATGCGGATAGCTACCGTGTCAATTCTTGGCGCGTAATGGAGGTATCTTTGGTATCTATTCCGGCAGATGAAAATGTTGGTATTGGACGCTCTAAAGATGTCACCACCGAAACCCAAATTGAAACTATCGAAACTAAGGAGACAGAAATGTCAGAAATCGATATCAATGTTGTTGCAGACGAAGCTCGTTCTGCTCGCAACAAAGAAGTCGCATCAATCATCGAATTGGGCGCAAAACACCAGCGCAGCGAAATGGCTGCTAAAGCTGTTGCCGAAAACAAATCAATCGACCAGTTCCGTGGTGAACTGCTCGAAGTCATCGGTGACAAGCCCCTCGAAACTGCTGAAGTTGGTCTGACCAAAAAAGAAGTTCGTGAGTTTTCCGTTCTGCGCGCTATCCGTGCTATGGCAAACCCGACTGACCGTCAGGCTCAAGAAGACGCATCCTTCGAGCGTGAAGTTTCTGAAGCCGCTCAAGCTGCTACAGGCCGTCAGGCTCGTGGCATCATGCTGCCGACTGACGTTCTCCGCTCTTGGGCAAAACGCGATGTTAACACCTCTGATGACTCGGCACTGATTGCTGAAGACTTCCGTGGCGGCGACTTCGTTGACGTTCTTCGCAACGCTTCTAGCGTTATGGCTGCTGGCGCAACCGTTCTGAACGGTCTGCAAGGCGATGTTGTAATCCCGAAAAAATCAGCTTCTTCGACTGCTGGTTGGATTGCAACTGAAGGTGCTGCCTCTGCTGAGAGCGAGCCTACCTTCGGTCAAATTGCAATGGCTATGAAGACTGTTGGCGCACATACGCAAATCACGCGCAATATGATGATGCAGTCATCTTTGGACATTGAGAACCTCATCCGTAACGACCTTGCTCAAGGCATCGCCCTGTCAATCGACGCTGGCGCGCTTCAAGGCTCTGGTTCTTCGGGTCAGCCTACAGGCATCAAAAACACTTCGGGCATTAACAACCCGACTGATTTTGCTGCTGCCAACCCGACCTTCGCAGAAGTTGTTGCAATGGAAACTGCCGTTGCCGAAGACAACGCTCTGTTGGGTAACTTGGCCTACATCCTGCCAGCCTCCATGTATGGTGCGCTGAAAACAGCCACTAAAGATAGTGGTTCGGGTCAGTTTGTTGTCGAGCCTGATGGCCGTATCAATGGCTACAATGCAATCGTATCGAACCAAGTCACTGCTGGTGACCTGTATTTCGGTAACTTTGCCGATTGCTTGATTGGCTTGTATGGCGGTCTGGACATCGTTGCAGACCCATACAGCAACAGCACAAGCGGAACTGTGAACATCACAGCACTCCAGTCGTGCGACGTTGCTGTTCGTCACGCTGTCAGCTTTGCTGTCAATAACGACGGTTAACACTAAAGTGATGGAGAGGGGCTTCGGCCTCTCTCCTGACCTTTCTTATTAAGGGTGGAAATTATGTATTATCTTATTCTCAAGAACACAGTTGTAGCTGGTCAGCGCGTTAAAGCGGGTGACGTTATTGAAATCGCAGCAGACGAAGCGGCTTCACTGTTGGCAATGGGTCGCGTTGAGCAAACTGATGCTCCCAAACCCAAGCAAGTTAAATCAACCAAGAAGGCAACCAACCGGGCTGTGACCGACTTTGACACTCCCGAAACGGAGTAAGTCATGAAAATCGTAGCCGCCAAGAAATGCACTATTTCCGGTCTAGGGTCATTCGCCGTTGGCGATGCCATTGATACTGATAAGGCATTTGCTGAGAAGCTGGTTGCCCGTGGCATTGCCAAGAAGGCGACCAAGCCAGCCGTCAAGAAAAAAGAAGAAGTAGAGAGTAAAGACTAATGGCTGTAGAAACCGCCACAGAACTTGAGGTATTCTTTAGCGCAGATGACTTCGGCGTTACGGCTACTTATACCCCTCTCGGCGGTTCTTCTTCTTCTGTTAAGGGGATATACGACCATGAGTTTTACGAGGCTGATGCTGGTGGCACTGTTGGTTTTGCTATTGAGCAACCCATATTCACTTGCCGGACTTCGGATGTTGTTAACGCAACAGAAGGAGATGCCATCGTCATCAACTCAAAAGACTACACAATTCGAGTAGTAAGAGACGACGGAACTGGCGTTACGGTTCTCGCGCTTGAGGAAGACTAATGGCTCATGTTCGTAAAGCTATCCGAGACAATGTAACCACGACATTGACTGGTCTGACAACGACTGGCTCTCGCGTTTATCAAACACGGTTATTTCCACTGGCTACCGCAAAGCTTCCGGGCTTGTGCATCTATACCCGGTCCGAGACAACCCAATACGCATCTGTTTCCCTCCCTAGAACGCAAGTTAGAGAACTTGAGGTTCTGGTTGAGGCTTATGCAAAAGGAACTGCGTCGATAGACAACACGCTTGATGCGATTGCTGTCGAAGTGGAAGAAGCTTTGTATGCCGACGTTACTCGCGGCGGTAACGCAAAGGACACACAGGTCACAAGTTTTGAGGTTGACTACGACGGAGAGGGCGACCAGTCCGTCGGGGTTGCGCGCTTCACTATATCTGTAACCTATGTTACTGTTGAAAACGATATTGAGGCTGCGGCCTAGTATCATCTTAGTTTGCAAACTTGGAGAACTGAAAAATGACTACTTATATTGGCAACAATGGTGTTGTTAAAACCGCAGCCGACGGCGGCTCTGTCGCGGCTGTTACCGAGGTTCGTTCTTTCTCACTGGAAAGCACAGCCGATGTTATCGACTGCTCTGCAATGGGTTCTTTGAACCGTGTTTACAAAGCTGGGATGCAGACCTTCACTGGCACAATCGACGTATTCTACGACCCGGCTGATGCCGAGCAAGAGCGTCTCGAAGTCGGAACTAATATCGACTTTGAATTGTATCCTCAAGGCACAGCAGAAGCTGGCACTGACGATAAGAACTACTATAGCGGTGGTGCTTTCGTTACGGGTCGGACTATCAATGCAACAACTGACGGTATGGTCGAAATGTCCATCACTGTTCAGGGTTCAGGTGCTTTGACGAAAACTGACGTATCCTAATAACTAGACGAGAGGTGGCCCATGTCTAAGTTACGAGAGCGGATTGCCGCTAAC
>VMHT01067023.1_pt1 | contig 15601 bp, 15 predicted proteins | sample 4693611 | NCBI WGS metagenome assembly VMHT01 (sample SAMN12280063, study PRJNA550983) | marine metagenome | isolation source: seawater sampled from same location over 5 years 0.02-0.2 micron viral filtrate | place: USA: collected off the coast of southern California halfway between the port... ... | reverse complement strand
TCACATCCTACATAAACAGGGTAAGTACTACATTGTACATTTCAAGGAACTCTTTGCTCTTGACGGTAAGGACACTAACCTAAATGAAAACGATGTATCAAGACGTAACTCGATTGCTGGATTACTTGGTGATTGGGGATTGATTGAAATCGTAGGTGATGCAGAACCCAAAGCACCCCTGTCACAAATCAAAGTGATTGCCTTCAAGGAAAAGGATGAATGGGAACTGGAAACAAAATATAATATCGGCAAGAAGAGAGAACAATAGTGGCACAGTCGTTCACAGATTTTATCGTAGAAGATAAAGAAACAGAAAACTATAAGGTGGTTATTCTTACAGTTGAAGTGGGCGACAAGTCTAAGACTGCAACTAAGTTTGAAAAACAGGCAAAGAAAATGGGTATGGAAGTTCTTCTATCGGACTTCAAAAGAACATCCCTGACCTTTGATGATGGACAGTATACTCTAAACAACAAAGACAAAAGTATGGACATAAGTTCCAAAGATACTGTTGTGTTTGTCAGAGGAACGCCAACCAGAGATAGTCATCTTGACTTGATTTCAGAACTAGAAAGAATTGGTATCACTTGTATCAACAGCAGAACTACTATCAGTATTTGTGCTGACAAGTATCGCAGTTATGTGAGACTAAAAGATTTCAGATTAGACCAACCCAAAAGTGTTCTTGTTCCTACAGAAGATGATATTGACGATGCACTGGAAGAACTTGATACCAAGTTTCCTATCATCCTCAAAACTCTTAGAGGTGCAGGCGGTGTTGGTGTTTTGTTTGTTGAATCTAAACGTGCATTGGATTCGCTTGTACAGTTGATTTACAAACAAGATAAGAATACAGATATTCTGATTCAAGAATACATAAAGACAGATGGTGATGTTCGTGTGGTTATCGCTGGTTCTCAGATTATCGGAACGATGAAAAGAGTGGTTGCAGAAGGTGACTTCAGAAGTAACTATACACAGGGTGGTGGAGTAAAATCTTATGAGTTGTCAGAAGAAGAAACTCGGCAATGTCTAATCGCTGCAAAAGCAGTTGATGGTGATTTTGTTGCAGTGGACTTTATTCCATACAAAGGTAAACCATACTTTTTGGAAGTAAACAGTTCGCCTGGCACAGAGGGTATTGAAGAAGCAAACTCTGGATTGAATATCGCAAAAGAAGTTCTGGAACACTACAGAAATATAAACAACAGATTTACCGTTCCTATCAGATGTGGTTTCCACGAGATGGTTGATATAAAACCATTTGGTGAAATCGAAACAAAGTTTGATACAGGGAATAGTGCATACTCAGTATTGCACGCTACCGACTTAAAAATCAGTGGTAGTAAGATTACATTCACAACAGTGGGTGGTAAAACTCATACTGCTAATCTTGAAAAAGAATATAAAGCAAGAACAGGTGGTGGAGTTGATGAACGACCAATTGTAAAGTTGGAAGTTGAATTCATGGGGCACACACATGAACTAATGTTTGGACTCGATGACAGAAGTAAAAGAGGAACGGATGTTCTTCTAAATAGATTTGCCATGAAAGAAATGAACGTCATGGTAGACCCTCAAAAGAAGTTGATTATTACCACAATGAAAGGCGAAAAATAATGACACTACTTGACGCAATAAAAAAACATAATGAAGGTAAGATTGCACTGCACAAAGCAAACATCGCAGTATACCTAAAGAACCCTGCTGGTATTGGAGAGCATTCTGATATCGCAGAAGCAGTAGAATCGGAACTAGACAAGATCGCTGCAGCACAAGATAGAATTGATGCAATCGAGCAACATTTCGTAGCAGAAGATCAAATGCCACTTTTCTCTTGACATTCTTCCCTTTTTATTATATAATGAGTACAGTTGATAAGGGAAAAAGTCTTGAATTTTTATACACACATCGCCCAATGGGGCAATCAATTACTGGTTCGTGCCGTCAAGAATGGTGTTCGTTCTAACTACAAAGTTAAGTACGAACCCACTCTTTTCGTTCCAGTAGGAAAAGAAACTGGTTGGAAAACGCTTGACGGTAATAACGTCAATCCTATGAAGTTCCTCTCTATCAAAGAGGCAAAGGAATTCGTTTCCTGTTATGATGTTGATCAGGGAATGGTGCATGGTATGACACAGTTTCCCTATACCTATATTTCAGAAACATATCCCAAGCAGATTCAGTTTGATAGTTCGCAGATGCGTATTGTCACTATTGATATTGAGGTGGAGTGTGAGAACGGTTTCCCAAATGCTGATCAGGCACTTGAACCGATGCTTTCCATCACAATCAAGAACCATGATACAGGACGTATCAAGGTTTGGGGATTGCACGACTATCAAAACGACAGAGAAGATGTTCAGTATATTCAGTGTCAGACAGAACGTGAACTGTTGGCACAGTTTCTTGCATGGTGGGAATCTGACCATCCAGACGTAATCACTGGTTGGAATACAGAGTTCTTTGATATTCCTTATATCTGCAACCGTATCAAATCGGTGATGGGTGAGGACGCCATGAAACGTCTGTCACCTTGGGGTGTTGTAAACGCCAAGATGGTGAATAGTGGTTATGGACGCAAGGATCAAGTCTATGACATTATGGGTGTACAAGAACTTGATTATCTGCAACTATACAAGAAGTTTACTTATTCCAATCAAGAATCATATCGTCTTGACCATATCGCTTTTGTAGAACTTGGCGAACGAAAGGATGAAAATCCTTTTGAGACTTTTCGTGAGTGGTATACAAAAGACTATCAGTCGTTCCTAGACTATAACATCATGGACGTTGAACTTGTCGATAGACTTGATGAGAAGATGAAACTTATCGACTTGCTCTTGACTATGACGTATGAGGCAAAGGTAAATATGTCTGATGCGTTTACGTCAGTGAAGTATTGGGATGTTCTTATCTACAACCATCTTCTCAAGAAAAAGATTGTAATCCCATCTAAGACAAGAAGCGAAAGCAAGAATGATAAGTATGTTGGTGCATACGTCAAAGACCCACAGGTTGGACAACACAAGTGGGTTATGTCTTTTGACTTGAACTCGCTGTATCCACACTTGATTATGCAGTACAACATTTCCCCCGAAACACTTCTGCCCAAAACGATGGGATTTGATTCGGAGAAGTCGGTGAATGAGTTGTTGCAGAAACAACATGACTTGTCACCACTAAAACCAGCAAGTGTAACTTGCACACCAAACGGTGCATTGTTCAGAACTAAGGAACAGGGATTTCTGCCTGAGATGATGCAAGAGATGTACAATGATCGTACTATCTACAAGAAGAAAATGCTCGATGCAAAACAACAATATGAAGATACCAAAGACCCCAAATATCTAAACGATGTGTCTCGTTATCAAAACATCCAGATGGCAAGAAAGATTTCCTTGAACTCTGCTTATGGTGCGATTGGTAATGAATGGTTTCGTTATTATGACTTGCGTATTGCAGAAGGTATTACAACCTCTGGACAGTTATCTATTCGCTGGATTGAACAGGCGCTAAATGGGTATCTGAACAAGTTGCTAAATAGTAAGGATAAAGATTATGTTATTGCGTCAGATACGGATTCAGTATACATTAGGTTTGACGAACTTATTGATAAGGTGCTTAAAAAGAGAACAGATGAATCAGAGGATTCATATCGTGGACGGGCGGTTGATTTCTTGGATACGATTGCTCGTGAGAAGATTGAACCTTTTATTGATGGCAGTTATCAAGATCTTGCTTCGTATGTAAATGCATTCGATCAGAAGATGCAGATGGCACGAGAGGTGATTGCAGACAAGGGTATCTGGACTGCAAAGAAAAGATACATTCTCAATGCATGGGATATCGAAGGTGTTCGTTATCAAGACCCACAACTCAAGATTATGGGCATTGAAGCAGTCAAGTCATCTACGCCTGCACCTTGTCGTGAAAAGATTAAACAGGCACTAAAGGTTATTATGTCTGGTACAGAGAAAGATGTGAACAACTTCATCCAAGAGTTTCGTGAGGAGTTTATGAAACTTTCACCAGAGGAGATTGCATTCCCTCGTTCAGTCAATGGTATTGACAAGTGGAGTGACAGTTCTGGTATTTTCAAGAAAGGCGCCCCGATGCATATCAAGGGTGTCATTCTGTATAATCACTTTCTCAGAAAGCAGAAACTTACAGGGAAGTATCCCCTCATCCAAGAAGGTGAGAAGATTAAGTTTCTCAACATGAGAACACCTAATCAGATGCAGTCTGGTGTCATTTCCTTTATGACAAAGTTGCCGAAGGAGTTTGATATCCACAAGTATCTGGATTATGATATGCAATTTGAGAAGGCGTTTGTCGAACCTCTGACATTTATCTGTAATCAGATTGGTTGGAAGATTGACCGCTCTTATGGAACACAGACTACACTTGAGGATTTCTTTACATGATACTAGAACGAGATGATGCGATATATGCTGCTACAAAGTTGATGAACTACTTCAAAGACTTTGGACGGATTGACGATTACTTTCGTGCTAGAAAGATTGAACGTGTACGAAACATTCCGACTCCTCTGCCAGGCATGGGTTTGGAAGATGATATGTTTCAAGACTACGATATGCATCCAGAAGATATGGACTTCAAGGTTATGCAGATTCCTAACAAGACATTTGATACTATGTTGGAAAAGGTTGCATCATTCAGTCCAGATGAGAATCCAGGCAAGACTTTGAAACTGGTTGTTATGGAAACAAACACTAATACAGTAGTTGGATTCATTCGCTTCGGTTCACCTCTAATCAACTCAAAACCTCGTAACGATTATCTTGGTGGTGTTCCAGATTTGGACATCTTCAACAAACGTGCAATCATGGGTTTCAATATTGTGCCTGTGCAACCATTTGGGTATAACTATCTTGGTGGTAAACTGATGGCGGCAATCTGTTGTTCTCATGCAAGTCGTAGGATGCTAAACGAAAAGTATGACACGGAGTTCTGTCTTTTTGAAACCACATCTTTATATGGTAACATTAAGGGTGCGTCAATGTATGATGGCATGAAACCTTTCCTCAGATACAAAGGTGATACTCAGTCTAAGTTTCTATTGACGCTTGGTGAGGATATCTATCCAGAGATGAAAGATTGGTTCACTGAAAAGAATGGTGGAGAAGAACTGATACACAAAGGTGCATCATCTCGTAAACTCAAGATGCAGACAAAGATGGTTGGACTTGTAAAACAAAGTCTTGCTAAACATGACAAAAAAGCATACGAGTTGTTCTCAAAAGAAATCGAAAAGGCAAGTGATGTAACTACTCAAAAGAGATTCTACATGGGTGAGTATGGATACTCTAACGTGAGGGATGTATTGTTGGGCAAAACAAATGTCTTGACAAAAGCAGAATCTTATGATAAATTTGAACTTGAAAATGTAATTACATGGTGGAAGAAGAATGCTACCAAGCGTTACAATAAAATGATTGCAGAAGGTAAGGTTCGTAAAGAACTAGAAGTTTGGAACAGTTCAACCATGAATAAGATAGACATAATACGATGATTGGATTTACTTGTGGCGCATTTGACTTACTTCATGCTGGACATATAGTTATGTTACAAGAGGCAAAGTCTAACTGTGATTATCTTATTGTTGGGTTACAGACAGACCCTACCATTGATAGGAATGAAAAGAACAAACCTATTCAATCTGTATACGAAAGATTTGTTCAACTCAATGCTGTAAAATATGTTGATGAAATAATCCCATATGATACAGAACAAAGTCTGATGGACTTGTTACAGTCACAGAAGATTGATATTAGATTCGTAGGAGAAGAATATAGAGAAAGCAAACTTACTGGTCGTGATTTGATTAAACTTCACTACACAAGTAGACGGCATTCTTTTTCTTCAACTAATTTAAGAAAAGTTATAAAAAGTACTTGACTTTCGCCGAATCATAGTATATTATAAAGGAATAATGAATGCCGAGGTGGTATTCATTTCAACCCAAACTAGAATGCTTGCAGAGTGTAAGCAAATGTTTATGGAGAAAAAACTATGTCTATGACAACAATCTCGACCTCTGTCGAAAACTTTGAAGAAAAATTTGGTACGTCTGACGTACAATGTAACAACGGAGACATTTCTGTTCTCTGGGCAACAACTGCCAATATCAACACACAAAACCGAGCATATCAGCGTGAGAAAGTTTCTCCCGAATCGTGGAAGAAATCTCTGATGGAGACTGTATTGGTAAATACATATGCTGGTATTCCAGAAATACATATTCGGGTAGTAAAAACTGAAGGTGGTGGATATCGGTATGAACTGATTGATGGGCAACAACGTATTACTGCTATCACTGATTTTCTGAATGGAGTATATCCACTTCCACAAATTGTGGTTGATGGTTGTGATGTAGGTGGTATGTATGCTACAAAACTATTGAATACATATCCAAAGGTTTACCAGCGTATTATGGATTATCGTATCTCATGTAAGTGGTATGAAGATTTGACTGACTTGCAGACTGCACACCTTTTCATTGAAGTTCTCAATAACACCAATGATATGAAAGAACAAGAAATTCGTAATGCAGTTCTTGGGCATTACTCAGACTATGTGCGTGATACCGCTCGTGGTGACAAAACACGCAAACTTGACCCACACCCACTATTTAACCGCTATATCAAAATAGTAAAGGGCGAAGAGAAAGAATACTTGACTCACTTCTCTTCAAAATTTACTCTGGGTGGAAGAATGGAAGTTGATGAATGGTTGTCTAGCTTCATTTACTTTTTGACAGTAGGTGTTTTCTCTGGCATTTCACATCCAGCACACACTCAGTGGGTAAAAAAAATTCAAGGATATGATGGTATGTATGCCACAAGGTTTAAGGATGCAGACAAAATAAACAAGCATCTTAACTTTGCTCTTTCTCTGATGCAGTCAACACCAAAAGAATACAAAGTCAAACTCAATCCAATGAAGTCATTGATGCTTGTTATGTATGCTATTGAGATGCAAAATCGTGGTTATGAAGTAGTTCCAGAGCTCTATACTCCGGCATTCTTTGATACCTATACTCGCTGGAGTGATACAGACCTTGCTCTATACGCTAAAAAGACGACAATAAATGGTAATCAGATGCCGCCTTTTGACGAACTCTTTGGTGGTAAGAATTCTAATGCTATTGGTACTATCTTTAAGGTTCTTGATATGGATTTTGTTGGAAGGGAAAAGGAAGTTGGGTTGATAAAAATTGACCCACGAGTTTCCTTCTCTCGTGAAGATATTCTGAAGAAGTGGCAGGAACAGGGTGGAAAATGTTTCTATACCGGCGAACCGATTGACGAAGATAACCTTGCTGGAGATCACTACATTCCACGCTCTGCTGGTATTGATGAGGGTGGTGTTACCGAATACGAAAACTTGGTAGTATGCTCAAAGCGTTTGAATAACAAGAAGTCAAACATGAAAGGTGATGATTTTGCCAAGATGATTGCATCAAAGGAAGCAGCATGAACCTATTTGAAATAGGAAAAGAAGAGAAGTTACAAAAAACTGTTAGGATATTAACGTATCCTAACATTACTTTTCAGAAGGATTTGGAAAAGGATAGTTATATCCAAGTCATCAAGCAACAGATTAGTCTGTTGAATGAGATTCGTGATGACTTGTGGTTCTATCTTATTTTGCCAGAACCAGTTCCATCACTTGCATTTGATAATGTGACACAGTGGTATCTGCCGATGCCAACATATCCACCAACAATGCGGTCTCATGTGGACGTACCCAAACTACAAAAGATGTTGAGTAGGGTAAACGACTTTGACTTGGTTATGTCTCATCTACCAGAACATACACACGCTCTTAAAAATGTATTATATAATGTGACACATCACACACCGCCAGTGTTTGGTTGGTCACATTGGTTTGATCTAAAATTAGTGGTTGGTTGGTCACTTGATAGTTTCAATCAGAATATCACTGGACTTCTAGAATATGATAGGTGCTATTTGAATACACAACACCAGAAGGGGTTGGTACTTGATCAGGCATCAGAAGTATTCAGTGATGCTACTATTACAAAACTAGATGATGTTCTTGTACCTCAGCACTTGGGAGTAAATGAAAAAGATATTGTTGACGATATCAACGAGAACCCAGCACGAATTATTGTGTTCAATCACAGACCAGATACCTACAAACACTTCAAAGAATTCATCGCCGTGTGTGACAAGTTGTGGGAAACAAGACAAGACTTTAAGGTTTGGATTCCACTATTGGAAAAACCTAATCGTGAATATGTTGTTACAACAAAAGGAAGTAAGGATTGGTACTACAAGAATCTACAGAAGTGCTACATGGGATTTTCGCCAAAACAAACATACGGTGGATGGAGTGTTGCAACAACTGATGGTATGATGAACGGTGTTCCTTATGTCATGTATAACGACACATATTATCACGAGTTAAATGCTAAGGGCGATTTCTTTGATAATGACCATGATGCACTTACATTGATGAATACATATTTGGATGATCCTCAGTATAGGAATAAACAAGCAGAACAGGCGCTTGACTGTATTCGTGAGACACTAATATATAAAGACAAGATGCATGAGATGTCAGACTATATTGATTCACTTCTTGACAAACAGAGTCATATGAGTTATACTAGTGAAAGATTTCAAGAGATTGTATCTTGGATTAAGAATAGCGGTAAGGTTTCTAAAGAGGAACTTATCGACAAACTTGGTTGGGGTAGAGGTATAAAGTGGACGCCTTATCGCCGATCATTAATGAAGCATCAGAATATCTTTGATGTGAATAGTTCAACGCCCACTTATTGTTGGAAGGAATAATTATGAAACAAGGTGCAATCGTATCTTTAGTAACACTGTCAGGAGAGTTTCTTGGCAAATGGGTTAAAGAAGAAAATGGAAACATCACACTAGACAACCCAAGAATGCTGGTAAACACGCCAGATGGAAAAGTGGGTTTCGCTAGGGGAGTATGTATGACAGGTACAGAAAATACAAAAGAAGCAATGTTCTATGCTGGTGGAGTTGTTCTCGCAACAGAAACCAATCCAGAGTTCAGTGCTGCATATACAGAGGCGGTAACAGGACTGGCAGTTCCAGCCAAAGGTGGACTCATAATCTAATGGATAAGTTCATTAGAGTATATGATAATGTGATTGATAAAGATTTCGCACAGCAACTGATTGCGATGTTTGAAGAATCACCAGAACACCATGAGGAAATTGTTCTAAAAGGACATCGTTCTTTTACACAGGTGACACTGCAACAGCACGTTGAGTGGCAACCTTTTTGGCAAGCATTACAAAATAGGTTTATTGATTATATTGATAAATACATGAAAGACTGTAATGTTACAGAAATGATGTTTCCACAGCAATATGCTTTCGAGCAATTTAGGCTGAAAAGATATTTACCAAATGATGTAGATGAGTTTGCAGATCATGTAGATGTTGGTAACTATGATTCTGCTCGTAGGTTCTTGGTGTTTTTCTTATATCTTGATGACAACAAGGAAGGTGATACTACATTCCCACAGTGGGATATTGCAGTGAAACCAGAGACAGGTAGACTTTTGTGCTTCCCTCCAATGTGGACACATCTACACGCTGGGAAGAAACCAGTAGAGAAACCTAAGTATATCATAGGAAGTTATTTACATTATGTATAAGTTTGTAGAAAATAAAGATAGGAAGTGGCAGGGTATTGGACTGACTGAAGAGGCAGGAAAATATCAAGGAGTTGTCTACGAGTATGGTAAAGTTGCAATTGTAGAGAACGAAGAAAAAACAGAAGCCTCTTTACAATTCGACTTTAATGTGTTAGACTCAAACGGACTACCAAAAGAAATGTTTGATGATGAATTCTATTCAGTCATCGGCAAAGTTTTAGAAGAACTAATACGAGAACAAATGAATGAGGAAGATTTACAGTATGTCAACACAGACGATTGAACGAACTACACTTAGTAACTTAGTATATAATGAACCCTATGCGAGAAAGGTTTTGCCTTTCATCAAACCAGAGTATTTTTCTAATCGTCACGAAAGAGTTGTATTTGAAGAAATCAACAAGTTCATGGAGAAGTATGGTAATCAACCTACCAAAGAAGCGCTCTCTATTGAACTTGATAATAGAAAGGATTTGAACGATGATGAGTTCAAGTCTATTCTAACTATTGTCGAAACACTATCTGATGCACAGGTTGATATGCAGTGGTTGGTGGATACGACAGAAAAGTTTTGTAAGGATAAGGCAGTCTACAATGCCATCCTTAACGGTATTCAGATTATTGAGGGGAAAGACAAAGAACACACCGCTGAAGCAATACCATCCATCTTATCTGAGGCGCTTGCAGTTGCATTTGACCAGAATGTTGGACACGACTATGTAGAAGATGGTGAGAACCGATATGAGTTCTACCACAAGAAGGAAGAAAAACTAGAGTTCGACCTAGAGTATTTCAACAAGATTACAAAGGGTGGGATTCCACAGAAAACTTTGAACATTGCCCTTGCAGGCACAGGTGTTGGTAAATCGTTGTTCATGTGTCACATGGCAGCATCGACCTTGATGCAAGGTAAGAATGTTCTTTACATAACTTTGGAGATGGCAGAAGAACGGATTGCAGAAAGAATTGATGCGAACCTTATGAACATCACTATGGATGATCTACATGATTTGCCCAAGAAGATGTTTACAGATCGCCTCTCTAAAATACAAACAAAGACCAACGGAAAGTTAATTATCAAAGAATATCCAACTGCGTCTGCACATACAGGACACTTCAGAAGTTTGTTAAAGGAACTGGCACTAAAGAAATCATTTAGACCAGACGTTATCTTTATCGACTATCTGAATATTTGTTCATCATCACGATTTAAGGGGAATGCAAATGTTGGATCGTATTTTTATATCAAAGCGATTGCAGAGGAACTTAGGGGCCTTGCAGTTGAAAATAATGTACCAATTATGTCGGCAACACAAACGACAAGAGGTGGGTACGCCAATTCAGATGTGGGTTTGGAAGATACATCAGAAAGTTTTGGTTTACCTGCTACGGCAGACCTCATGTTTGCCCTCATCTCGACAGAGGAACTAGAATCTCTAAACCAGATTATGGTGAAACAGTTGAAGAACCGATATAATGACCCTGGCACCAACAAACGGTTTGTTGTGGGCATCGACAGGGCACGAATGAAACTATACGATTGCGAACAGGAAGCACAGGATGACATTATTGACAGTGGACAGGAAGATGAACCAGCATTTGATAAAACGACTTTCGGAGTGGGTCTTGGAAAGAGCAAGACTTATGAAAAATTTGAGGACATCAAAGTATAAACAACCAAAATACTTTGTGCAACAGAACGGAAAGAATTGGGAAGTCGTAGAGTTTCCAACGAATGACATTGTGTCTGTCTATGCTAAAAAGATTGATGCAGAGATGTTATCAGAACAAATCAATAAAACCAAACCATTTGGTGATAGAACATTGCCAAAATTCTTGAAAAGTTATAGACTTGACATTCGTGAATAATTCTGTTATTATAAATAGTAAGGTAATTATTTGTATGAATGGACAATGTGTAAATGCTAAACTTTTCAAACTTCCTTGTCGAAGATAAAGGCGGGAAGAATCTACACCTAGAACATATAGAGGACGAAATTCTTAATTTCGGAATTGATGGAGCACGAGGCTCTATCAATTTTGTACGGTCTTTGCGTGATATGTTGGCGGGTGCAAATCGTTCCTCTGTAAACATGACCGTTAAGTGGGATGGTGCGCCTGCAATCTTTGCTGGTATTGATCCAGAAGATGGCAAGTTCTTTGTTGCAAAGAAGTCTGTATTCAACGTAAACCCAAAACTATACAAATCAGTTGCAGAGATTGACGCTGATTTATCTGGTGCATTGAATTCTAAGTTTAAGATTGCACTTGCAGAGTTTTCTAAGTTGGGTATCACTGGTGTTCTTCAAGGTGACTTGATGTTCACTGATGATGTATCTAAAGAAACTATTGACGGCAAGTCCTACCACACATTTCAACCAAACACTATTGTATATGCAGTCGATGTAAACTCAGACTTGGGTAAGAAGATTGCTGCTGCAAAGATTGGTGTTGTCTGGCATACCACATATACTGGTACTGCACTACAAGATATGAAAGCATCGTTTGGTGCAAATATCAGTAGAATGAATAAACCTGCTTCAGTCTGGATGGACGATGCAACCTACAAGGATGTATCTGGTTCTGCAACAATGACTGCATCAGAAACCGAAAAGGTTACTGCATCATTATCTGGTGCTGGTACTACATTCAGAAAAATCAACTCTCCCCTACTTACTAAGTTCCTTGCAATGCAAAACGCATTCACAGGTAATCTTGCTGGTGCGTCATTGAAAACGTACAACAACAGTAAAGTTCGTCAAGGACAAAAGATTACTAATGCATCTGCTCATGCAAAGGGATATTTACCTTGGGTAGAGAGTGTATTCGATAAACAGATTGATAAACTCAAGACACCTAAAAACAAGGAAGCGCTTGAGGTAAAGAAAAAAGAAACAATAAGAGAACTAAAGAAACATACGTCTAACCTTACAAATGTCATCACATTCCAAAACTTCATTGTGGATGCAAAGATGGGGATTGTGAGTAAACTAAATACTGTAAAGAGCATTGGAACTTTCATTAAAACTAACAATGGTTTTAAGGCAGTCAATCCAGAAGGATATGTTGCAATTGATAGAGTTTCAGGCGGTGCAGTCAAACTTGTAGATAGAATGGAATTTAGTTTTAATAACTTTACTGCGATTAAGAGTTGGGATAAGTAATGAAGAAGTTTTCAGATATTAGAGAAGCAAGAGGGGATACTTGTGTATTCACTTTTGGTAGATTCAATCCACCAACAACAGGACACGAAAAACTGTTGGACAAATTGAAAGCAGAGACAGGTAAAAATCCTGGCGCTCCATATTATGTTTTTGCATCTCATTCAGAAAACGTAAAGAAAGACCCACTGCCGTATACTAAAAAAGTTGCATACATGAAGAAGATGTTCCCGAAACACGCAAGGAACATTGTTGTCGATAAGGCAAGAAATGTATTTGAGGTTGCAGTATCACTCTATAACAAAGGACACAAATCAATCGTTATGGTTGTTGGTTCTGATAGAGTAGATGAGTTTGAGAAACTATTGAATACCTACAATGGTACAGATGCACGACACGGTTACTATGGGTTCGATAATATTGAAGTTGTATCTGCTGGTGAACGTGATCCAGACGCAGAAGGTGTAACAGGAATGTCTGCATCTAAAATGCGTGCTGCCGCTGGTGCAGATGATTTTGATTCGTTCAAACAAGGACTACCAACAACATTCAAAAATGGTATGTCTCTGTTTAAGGATGTTCGTAAACACATGGGCATTCGTGAATCATTTATTACACACCAAGTACAACAGACAGAAGAAGATGTAATTCGTGATATGTATGTCGAAGGTAAAATCTTTACAATCGGTGAAGAGGTTACAGATACATACACTGGTGTTACAGGAAGTATTATTCGTAGAGGAACAAACTACGTTACCTTTATTGCTGAGAACGGTATTACATATAAGAAGTGGTTGTACGAACTGGAACTTGCTGAGGATGGGCCTTGTTGGGATACTCACAAACAAGTTGGTATGAAAAAGAAGAATGGTAAGATGGTGCCGAACTGTGTACCAAAAGATGAGGAAGTTTCAGAAAAAGAAGATCCAGACCTCAAAAAGAAAAAGGGAACTCAACCCGCTAAGTATTTTGCAAAAGATGCTGAGGGTGATGAGATGGCAAAGTCCACAAAGGACAAGAGAGATGCTCATTTCAAAAAACAGGCAAAGAAGGATGACGATACTAAATCTGCATACAAACCAGCGCCTGGCGATGCAACTGCAAAAACTAAACCATCCAAGTATACAAACAAGATGAAAAAGTTGTTCCCTGATTTGTACAAAGAAATGGTAGATGAAAGTGCAACAAAGTCACTACAGAAGAAAGCAGACGCTTCTGGTATTTCACTTGGTATTCTAAAGAAAGTATTTGATAGAGGACTTGCTGCATGGAAGGGTGGACATCGCCCAGGCACAACTGCTGTGCAATGGGGTCATGCAAGAGTAAACTCTTTTATCTCAGGCGGTAAGACAAGAACTACTGGTGATGCAGATTTGTGGAAACAACACAAGGGAAAGTCTGAAGGGTTCAAACAAGATAGTAAACTTAAAAATCTTAAAGTTGCTACTGGTAAGAGTGCTGTTAGAGCAAAAGATAGAGATGCTAGCATGAAGAAAAGAGCGGTACAAAGAAAAGGTACACCTCTTGCTGCGTCTGAAGACCCTAGAGAAATCGGTACAGATGCCAGAAGGGAAATGTTACAATCAATGACGCCAGGACAAAAAGTATTTAAGTTCTCAGAACATTTAGACTGTGGAACTCCAAGTTGTTGTAATGAATGTGAGACTTCAAGTCTTATTGAATCTAACGAGTATCGTGTAGGTTCAGAAAAGTATTACGAGTTTTTCCAAGAGAAGAGAGATGCCTATAATATCGGTGTCTATAATCCTGTAGGTTTTGATAAAGAACTTATGGAAGGTGATATTGGAAAGTATGATATGTATCAAGGGGAACACGTTCCATTGGACTGCCCTATGATATCTGAAGAGAAAGATGTAGAACTAAACAAACCAAAAGTGGGTGGGCCCAAGAAGTATTATGTGTACGTCAAAGACCCATCAACAGGTAATGTCAAGAAAGTCACATGGGGAGATACAACTGGACTGAAAGTTAAGTTGAATGACAAGGAAGCAAGAAAGAGTTTTGCTGCCCGTCACGATTGTGAAAATGCAAAGGACAAAACCAAGGCATCATATTGGGCGTGCAATCTTCCACGTTATGCTAAACAACTTGGTTTGAGTGGTGGCGGCAATTTCTTCTGGTAGACCATACACTCAATCTTATGATAATGGAATGATTATCAGAAGGTTTGATGAGGAAGTTGACAGTAGTGAACTGGTGTGGCACAGAGATGAACACACTAGGGAAGTAACGGTTGTAGAAGGTACTGGTTGGCAGTTACAACTTGATAACAAGAAACCAGAACCACTAGAACGTGGCAGACTATACAAGATACCGAAGATGGAGTATCATAGATTAATAAAAGGAACAGGGAAACTTGTTGTAAAAATATGGGAAGAAACAAATGACTAGATACAGTTCAACAATGACTGAGGCCCTGCAAGAGATTCGTGAAGGGTTCTCATCAAAACAAATTAAAATGGCAATCGGTATTGCATCAGACAAAAGATATGCTGGTGGAAATATGACAGGTGCTGTCAATGCAATCGAAAAGATTAAAAGAGGATTGTCTGACCACCCACAAGTTGCCGCCGTTCTGAAAAGACAGAATGAGGACATCGAAGAAGAAATCGAAATTGATGAGTTGAAGATGGATGACCCCAAGTTGAATAAGATATTCGACAAACTAAAGAAAGGTCAAACCATCAAACTCAAAACAAGTTCTACTATCAATCAAGGCAAGGACT